>Ga0129307_1000130_pt1 | contig 127285 bp, 117 predicted proteins | sample P1105metagenome_FD_94437 | JGI IMG/M metagenome (GOLD analysis project Ga0129307, IMG submission 94437) | Capybara group fecal microbial communities from Wisconsin, USA - P1105 metagenome | ecosystem: Host-associated > Mammals > Digestive system > Large intestine > Fecal | place: USA... | reverse complement strand
TGTAGCATTTCCGCCTCCTCGAGTTGCATTATCTCCACCCGTAAGAGTTACACTATATGTAATAAGCACTGCATCCGGAATAGTGATACTTGCATTACCTATAGGTGTTCCTGTTACAGTAACGACAGTATCGCTTGTTCTTGTTGCTGTAATACCATTGTTTGTAATATCAGCAAATGACTCAAAGTGATAACCCGCTTCAGCTGTATACGTCACTGAAGCCATAGGGCCTGAAAGATCAGTCTGCGAGGTATCTCCGCTTACAGTCGCATTTCCTCCTCCTGTAAGGGTTACACTGTATGTATTCGCTACAGCGTCAGGGATTGTAAGCTCTACATTATCCGTCGGGGTTCCCGAAACAAGGATTGTTCTGTCCGCTGTTTTCCTTGCGTAGATTCCGTTCTGTGAAACATCATAGGCATTAAAATGGTAACCTTCAGTAGACGTGAACGTTACCTCGTTCATGGATACGTCATCACCGAGATTCGATTGAATCAAGTCACCACCACTTGAGCTTTGGTTTGCACCGGCAATAAGCGTTACGCTAAAACTTCCTGCCGCAAAAACCTCAATCGCTGTGTTGGAAGTCAGCACAAGAGAAATTAGCAGCACAAAGCTAAGGAATATGGATGTCACTCCTTTTGTTCTTTTTATCAGATTATGTTTAAACTTCAATTCGCCATTATCTACATACATTTTTACGTATCCTCCCAATAGAATAATTCTACGTATAAAAATATTTAGGGATGCTATAAAAAAATATATCACGTGCTTGTTAACATAATGTAATAAAATATCCCAAAAATCAAGCAAAAACCTATAAAAAAAACAAGCACCACAACTGCTTGGGTGCCTGTTTCTTTATACCTCAATATATGCGATTACTTATCACTATTTTGCTTCACTGTTTTCTGCAAGCTTTAACAAAATTTCATTGCTTCTTTGAACAAATTTTGTCATTTCATCGGAAGTTAAAGGTGCCTGCTGAAGCTTTGCAAGGTCGTAAAGGTGACTTGCGAAAAGTGATACGTCTTCTGACTTATGCTCCTCTAAGTATGTAACCAAAGGATGGTTTGCATTAAGGATTAATGTTTCGCCCTTTTCTGCCCCAAACATTGAAGGGTCCATACCGGGCATAGCGTAAAGCTTCATCATATCCTGCATACGACGGCTCTCTTCCGAGAGAGTAATCATAGCTGCAATCTTTTTATCTTTAAGCTTTTCTACGTTAACCTTTAAGTCTTTCTTCTTTAAAGCGCTTTCAAATACGGGTGTTAAGTCTTTAGCCAAAGCTTCAAGCTCTTCTTTAACCTTCTTTGAAGTCTTATTGGTCAAAGAATCAGCTATGTCTGCATCGATTCTAACAAACTTGATGCCTTCGTTTTTAGCTTCCAGCTGTGAAATGAAGGGCTGGTCGATGTTGTGCTTTAATACAACCGCATCCATCTTAGCCTGCTTAAACATGTTAATGTACTGGCTTTGCTGCACTTCATCCGTTACATAGTAGATGGTCTTATCTTTCTTTTCTTCTTCTTTGTTTTCTTCCTTGTTTTCTTCGGATACTACTTCCGCTTCAACCTTTTCACCCTTTTCATCGGTAGCATCTTCTGTATCGATGGGCTTTACTTCCAAGCATTCGGGAAGTGTCATGTACTTTCCGTCAAGGTTTTTAAAGAGGATGTAGTCTGTCATCTTTTCGCAGAACTTATCGTCTTTTAAGCAACCGAATTTAATGAAGGGAGAAATGTCTTCCCAGTACTTTTCATAGTTTTCTTTATCGGTCTTGCACATTCCGGAAAGCTTGTCAGCAACCTTCTTTGTGATGTACTCAGAAATCTTGTTAACAAATCCGTCGTTCTGAAGCGCTGAACGGGATACATTCAAAGGAAGGTCGGGGCAATCGATTACACCCTTTAAAAGCATTAAGAATTCAGGAATGACTTCTTTAATGTTATCGGCGATAAATACCTGGTTATTGTATAACTTAATGGTGCCTTCGATGGATTCATATTCCATGTTGATCTTAGGGAAGTACAAAATACCCTTTAAGTTGAAAGGATAGTCCATGTTAAGGTGGATCCAGAACAAAGGCTCCTTATAATCGTTAAATACGTCTCTGTAAAACTTCTTGTAATCTTCTTCCGAACACTCGTTAGGATGCTTAGCCCAAAGAGGATTTGTTTCGTTAAGAGGTTCTTCCTTCTTAGGTTCTTCCCCTTCTTTTACTTCCTTAACCTCTGCGGGTTCTTTCTTTAAATAGATTTCTGTAGGCATGAATGAGCAGTACTTCTTGATTACTTCTCTTGCCTTATATTCGTTACAAAACTCTAAGCAATCTTCGTTAATGAAAAGTGTAATCTTTGTACCGACTTCAGCCTTTGTGCCTTCATCCATTGTAAACTCGGTACCGCCGTCACATTCCCAGTGAACGGGCTTTGCGTCTTTCTTGTAAGAAAGTGTATCGATGTGCACTTCCTTTGCAACCATGAATGCTGAGTAAAAACCGAGTCCGAAGTGACCGATTATCTGGTCTTCGTTTGCCTTGTCTTTATACTTTGAAATAAAGTCCGTAGCTCCGGAAAAAGCAATCTGGTTAATGTATTCTTCAACTTCATCGGCAGTCATCCCAAGACCGTTATCGATGAAGGTAAGTGTTTTTTCTTCGGCGTTTGTGATAACGTCAATTCTTCCCTTGTAACCTTCGGGCAAATCATATTCACCCATCATTGCAAGCTTTTTAAGCTTTGTAATGGCATCGCATCCGTTTGAAATAAGCTCTCTGTAGAAGATATCGTGATCGGAATAAAGCCATTTTTTGATTATAGGAAATATGTTTTCACTGTTAATAGATAAACTGCCGTGTTTGTTCATTTAAAAGCCTTCTTTCTTAGTAAAGTTATTCACTGATATTAAGTTTATCCCCTAGATTTTAAAAGTCAATAAAAAATTAGCACTCATTTGCTTTGAGTGCTAATCAAGTGTCTGAAACCCTGATAAATACTGGGTTTTTACATTTATAAAAGTTTTCTAAAAATCCACATCAAAGAAGGTATAGGTCTTTACATCCTTATCGTGAATCATTTCGATTGAATCAAAAAGTTTCTCGTTTAAAGTCTTTGTAAGGCCCTTTACAAATTCGTTGTAAGTTTCGTTAAAGACCTCTCCTTTTCTTTCTTTTAGTATCTTAACTTTATTATCCTGAGTCTTATCTAAGTCAAAGTCGCTTATACACTTAATGATATGATAGCCGTACTCTGTTTCAACCACTTCGCTTATTTCATCTTTGTCTAAAGAAAATGCTGCGTTTTCAAAGGACTCAGCCATCTGGCCTCTTCCGAAGTTATAAGTCACTTCTTCGCCTTCATTGTACTTTGCTGCCAAAGCTTCAAAGGAATCTTCTCCGGATAAAGCAAGCTCACGAATGTAGTTTGCCTGCTCTAAGGCTTCTTTTTTCATGTGATCCGAATACTCAACGATTTTGCCCTTGGTATCCGTGGCGTAAGTCTTTATAAGAATCTGCTCAACGGTAATGGTTCTTGCTTCGTCGTCGCTTATTTCGGGGTTAATGTCTCTGATTACGTAATCGTATACCTTGTCTGCAAGAGCGTATTCGGAGTAAATGTTAAATATATCTTCTTCGCTTACTCCGATAAGGTTTCTTTCCGTTTCATTTAATGATGCATAAAAGTCCAAAGAAACCGCAGACACTTTATTTACCTCTTCTTCCGATAAAGAAAGTCCGTAGGATGCGGCCATAAGGTTCATAACCTTAATCTGTGCAACCTTTGCAAGCACCATGTCTTTAACCTTATCTTTTAAAGGCACACCGTCCTTTGATTCCTTCCAGATTTCTTCACCGTAGACCATCTCATATTGATTCTGAACGGTCGTTAGGTAAAGCATCATTTCGGGAAGATAACAGGATTCTTCGTTTATCCTCATAAGTTCGTTACTTTGAAATCCTGTGGTGATGATGATTTCTCTGTCTGCACAGCCCGATAAAGAAAGCACCAGTATTAAGTTTAATATCAAAACCAATGCCTTGGTTTTTAGAGATCTCATAACTATTTCTTTCTTTCGTACTTTAAAAAGCTGTAAATAATGTTAAAGCAGTATAATTCGTCGGAATCCGCCGTAATGTGAAAGTCCTCGTTTTCATCAAGGTTTTCAAAGAAGGCGTCGGCCTCGTATTCGTAATCTACTTTTGTTAAGTGGATTACATCGGTATCCTTTAAAAACTCTTTATAGAGCTTTTCGTTATCCAAAATGTAAATGTCCTTTGTATCGTAGTTACTTAGCTCTTTTCTTAAAGACGCCAAGTCATCAAACAAAGAAACATTGTTGGAAGGCTTTATATCGCACTTTGTTTTATCTGTAAAAATCAGGTTTTTACACTGTAACAAAGGCTGTTTCCCGGGAAGCTCTTCTATATAGTCCTTTGAATAGACAATAACTTTTCCGCTAATTTCTTCCATCCTTGATTTCTTTTCCGCAGGAATGCTGACTAAAGGCTTTCCCTTATAGGAAATTGCGTAGTTATTGTCCGCAATTACAATCATATTCATGGTTAGATTGCCACCTCAATGTTTTCTATCTGAGGATGAGTCTCGTATCCGTCAACGCGAACGTCGTTTCTTGTAAACTCATAGAAGTCTTTAATGTCGGGATTAAGCCAAAACTTAGGTGCGGGAAGGGGCTCTCTTTTAATAAGCTCCTTGATTGCGGGAATGTGTCTGTCATAAATGTGGGCATCGGCAATTACATGCACAAACTCACCTACGTTCATGTTACAAACCTGAGCAAGCATATGGATAAGCACGCTATACTGCACCACATTCCAGTTATTTGCGGCCAAAACGTCTTGTGAACGCTGATTTAAAATAGCGTTTAATGTAAGCTTATCTTCACCGGGGCGCTGAGTAACGTTAAAGGTCATTGAATAAGCGCAAGGGTATAAATTCATTTCGTGAAGATCCTGATGCACGTAAATGTTTGTAAGAATACGTCTGCTGAAGGGATTGTTTTTAAGGTCGTAAATAACCCTGTCAACCTGATCCATCATGCCTTCTTTATACTCATGTTTAACAGACATCTGGTATCCGTAGGCCTTGCCGATGGAACCGTCTTCATCTGCCCATTCATCCCAGATGTGAGAGTGAAGATCGTGTACATTGTTTGACTTTTGCTGCCATATCCAAAGCATTTCATCCGTGGCGCTCTTTAATGCGGTCTTTCTTAAAGTAAGAATAGGAAATTCCTTTCTTAAGTCGTATCTGTTAACCACACCGAATTTCTTTATAGTGTATGCGGGAGTGCCGTCGGGCCAGTGAGGGCGCACCTTCTCGCCTTCGGTTGAAGTGCCGTTTTCAAGGATGTCTTTACACATATTGATGAAAGTAACGTCTGCCAAACTCATGTCAAAATCTCCAATCAAGTTTAATAAAAAGAGTATAACACAACTATTTTTTCTTGTGCTTTCCTTTTCTCGGTTTTTCTATAATAGGGTCGAAATCCGGATCCCATTTGTCTGCCAAAGAAAGAATCTGGCTTGTAAACTTTGCAATGTCTTTGTTTGCGTGACCCTGATTTTTCTGAATAACCGAAAGTAACCTCTGACCTGCCGCAAGAAGCCTTGAGAACGCATCGGATACAATGTATATCTTCTTTTCTCTCTTCTTTGGAATTGCATCGTATTCAAATTCGCCGGTGGCAAGGTTATAGATGGTGCCTGAGTAGGGTGCGTAAGCGGGAATCTTTAATTCCTTGCTTATGTACTGAGCCATGGATTCACAGGCCATATCATCACCGTGAACCATAAATACCTGCTTAGGTTTCTTTTCAAAGTGAGATATCCAGTCTATAAGGCCGTCTCTGTCGGCGTGTCCGGAAAGACCGGGAAGCTGAGCTATTTCTGCACGAACGTCAATCTGTTCACCAAAAAGCTTTACTTCGTTGGCACCTTCAATTAAAGCTCGTCCCAAGGTGCCTAACGCCTGATAGCCAACGAACAAAATGGTACATTCTTTTCTCCAAAGGTTGTGCTTTAAGTGATGCCTTATACGACCGGCTTCACACATACCAGATGCAGAAATAATAACCTTAGGCTCTTCATCAAAGTTTATGGCCTTTGATTCTTCGCTTGTAATTGCTAAGTTAAGCCCCGGGAATGTAAGAGGGTTTCTTCCTTCTTTTACCATCTGAAGGGCTTCCGCATCAAAGCACTCATAAATATTCTTTTGGAAAATTTCCGTTGCATCAACAGCTAAGGGCGAATCCATGTAAACCGGAAAATCGTGATACTTAACAAGCTCTTTTTCTTTAATAAGCTTTATAAAATAAAGGATTTCCTGAGTTCTTCCCACAGCGAATGAAGGGATAACAACGTTTCCTCCCCTATCGAGCGTTTCCTGAATTACGTTTGCCAAATCAACTACGGGATTAATGGTAGACTTTTCGTGAAGCCTGTCTCCGTAGGTTGATTCCATAACCACGTAATCCGCATCCTTTGTGTAGGACGGGTCTTTAATGAGGGGTTGGTTTTTATTGCCTATATCACCTGAAAATACAATCTTTTTGTGGTTTCCGTTTTCATTTAAAAATAATTCTATGCTGGCAGATCCAAGTAAGTGGCCAACGTCCGTAAATCTTGCTTCGATTCCGTCGGCGATTTTAACTATGGCGTTATAATCGCAGGGCACCAAAAGCTTTGTGGCTCCTATTGCATCTTCCATGTTGTAAATAGGATCCGCGCTTCCTTCAACGGCATCGCTTCTCCTTTTTTTACGCATTTTCCACTCTGCTTCCTGCATCTGAATGTGGGCACAGTCTCTTAACATTATGCCGCAAAGATCCGCAGTGGCGGTTGTGGTGTAAATACTTCCTCTAAAGCCCTTTGCGTAAAGGTAAGGCAACATACCCGAGTGGTCTACGTGGGCGTGAGTCAAAAGCACAAAGTCAAGCTCTGACTCGTTGCAAGGTAAGCCCTTACTTTCGTAGGTCATGTTTCCTTGCTCCATACCGTAATCCACAACAAACCTTTTTCCGCAGGCTTCAACATAGTGCGCGCTTCCCGTAACCTGGTGGTCGGCGCCTACAAATTGAAGTATCATTTTGTATCCTCCCGCTTTGCTCGTCGCTAAACAAAGAATACCACTTTCGTAAAAAGTGGTATCTGTTTGCATATTGCTATTGCAACAATGTCTCAATCACCTGCTGCAATTGCTGCTTTCCATATGGTTTTGTAACGAAGGTCGTTACTCCGTTTTGATAAGAAGCTTCTTTATCTTCCGGGAATGCATTTGCTGTAATTGCCACAATCGGCACGCTCTTTGCATCATCCCTGTCAAGCCTTCTTATCAGTTTGGTGGCTTCTAGGCCATCCATAACAGGCATCATAATATCCATTACAACTAACGAATAATAGCCTGTCTCCGAGATTCCGAAATTCTCTACGGCTTCGGCACCGTTCGACACCCAGTCAACTTTAAATCCCATGTCCTGCAAAACCAACATGGCAATTTCAGCATTTATCTCGTTATCCTCAACGAGTAATGCCTGCTTCCCCACTGCGTGCTTAACGTCTTTAAAATCGTCCATGATATCCCCTTTTTCATGTACACTAAAGATTATATTATTCCGAGTTGTCCCTCAACAACTTATTAATATTTTAACCTTTATTTTGTGCTTCTACAAGACTTACACCGCAATAAATTTGACGAAGTTTAGGTTTTTCGATTTTTCCTGTAGGATTTCTGGGAATATCTGCAAAAATAATCTTATGGGGACGTTTGTATTTAGGAAGTGCCATGCAGAATTCCATGATTTCATCCTCGGTTAAAATCATGTTTTCTTTTAACTCTACTATAGCTGCCGCTATTTCACCAAGTCGCTTGTCGGGTAAGCCGATAACAGCCACATCGTGAACCGCATCGTTTGTGCGGATAAAGTCTTCAATCTGTACGGGATAAAGGTTTTCACCACCGCTTATGATAACGTCTTTCTTTCTGTCTACAAGCATTATAAAGCCGTCTTCATCTTCAACAGCCATATCACCCGTGAAGAGCCAATCGCCCGATAGCACTTCTTCCGTTGCTTTTTTATCGTGATAGTAGCACTTCATAACACCGGGGCCCTTTAAGCAAAGCTCTCCCACTTCGCCTTGGCTTACGGGCTCGCCCTTTTCGTTAACGATTTTTGTCTCCCATCCGTAGCCCGCTTTACCGATGGCACCAACCTTATGGATGTTTTCAATTCCAAGATGTACGGCGCCGGGGCCTATGGATTCTGACAAACCGTAGTTTGTATCATAGTCGTGATTAGGGAATATTTCTTTCCACTTTTTAATTAAGCTGGGAGGAACGGGCTGCGCACCTATGTGCATAAGCCTCCATTGATCAAGCTTATAGTCTTTTAAGCGAATGCTTCCGTTATCGATTGCTTCCAAAATGTCCTGAGCCCAGGGTACAAGAAGCCACACGATGGTACATTTTTCTTCGGAAATAGCTTTAAAGATGGCATCGGGTTTTGTGCCTTTAAGCAAAACTGCCTTTCCGCCTGACAATAAGCTTCCGAACCAGTGCATTTTTGCACCTGTATGATAAAGAGGCGGGATGCAAAGAAACACATCGTCTCTTGTCTGTCCGTGGTGAGCCTGCTCAACCTTACATGAATGAACGAGCGCTCTGTGGGCATGCAAAATAGCCTTAGGAAAGCCTGTTGTGCCTGAAGAAAAGTAAATTGCCGCATCATCATCGTCAAAAAGCATTACGTTAGGCCTTTTACTTGATGAGTTTGCGGTCTGGCTGTTATAGTCTTCCGCAAAGCTTGGGCAGTTTTCACCCACATAAAAAAGAAGCCTGTTTTTAGAAATCTTATCCGCTATTTCTTCAACACGACCGATAAATTCAGGGCCAAACACAAGCACATCCACATCGGCAAGCTTAAGACAATACTCGATTTCATCGGATGAATAACGGAAATTAAGAGGAACCGCCAAGGCTCCTGTCTTTAAAATACCAAAATAAATGGGAAGCCATTCCAAGCAGTTCATAAGTAAAATCGCTACTTTGTCTCCCTTAACAACGCCCCTGCTTAACAGCATGTTTGCAAATCTGTTTGCCTTTTCGTCAAACACGCTCCATGTAATCTCACGGCGATAGTGTGTGGTGGGATTTGGCTCCATAAGGTCATATTCTTTCCATGTTACCCTTCTTACTTCCTTTACTTCAGGGTTTATTTCAACTAGGCAGACGTCGGAACCGTATTTGTCTGCATTGTGTTCAAGTATCTCGGTTATAGGCATTTATCCATTCTCCTTAGAACGCGTTATTCAACGCTTTAACGCTTTTATTCACTAAAGTATAATAACAGTTTAAAGCCCTCACTGTCAAGTTGTGAGGGCCAAAAGAAACCTGTTTTTTAACATACTCTTGCAAACAAAGCGTCTTCATTGTCTAAGTATTCATCAAACAAAGAAATGGTAACGGGCTTTGAATACAAATAGCCTTGGTGAAGCTCGCATCCCGCCTCGTTTAAAAAGCTTCTTTGGGACTGTGTTTCAACGCCTTCGCAAAGAACCCTAACGCTTAATTGCTTTGCCATATCGATAATGAAACGGATGATAGTTTTATCGCTTTCTTTTAAGGTTTCATCCTTCATAAAGATTTTATCTATCTTAAGAAGGTCGATTTTTAAGTCGTTAAGCACGTTTAAGGAAGAGTAACCGGAGCCGAAATCATCCATGGAAATCTTTATACCAAGCATTCTTAACTCTTCTATCATTGAGTTAAAGGAAGACATGTTTTCAAGGTAGATGCTCTCTGTTATTTCAAGTTCCAAGTATTGTGTGGGCACCTGATACTTTTCGATAAGCTTTCTAAATTTTTCAACAAAGTCATCTGAAAACATGTGGGCACGGGATACGTTCATGGATATCGGCAGCACCTTTTTGTTTTCATCAAGACGTTTTCTTATGTATGCCATTACCTTTTCATACACATAAAAGTCAAGCTTTACAATGCTTCCATCCTTTTCAAAGGCAGGTACAAACTCATCGGGGTAGATTTCACGCCCGTCCTTCATTTTCCACCTTGCCAAAGCCTCCGCTCCTTCAAGCCTGTTGTGAGTTCCTGAAACTTTAGGCTGCAATACTATATAGAATTCTTCATTCTTTATTGCATCGTCAATCTTTTGAATATATTCTATCTGGCGTTTTCTTTTTTCAAACATTTCCTGGTTAAATAAAATGCATCTTGCACCCTTACTTGCCTTTGCAAGCTTTCTTGCCATGTTTGCATTTGAAATCGACAAAAGAGCGTCGGTATTACTTGAAGGAATAATGTAAATTCCCGTTCTTACGGAAAGGTTATTTACGTTAAATCTTGTGCTTAAGTGGTTTGAAAGTTTCTCTCCTTCTGCCTCCACATTTTTAACCAGGCAGTCGTCGGGGATATCGTTTTCAAATTCTTCGATAAACAAAATGTTATCGGAATAAAAGCGCCCCGCACACAAAACATTTTTTATGTTATTTGAAATGTAGTTTGCCATGTCCGTTAAAATACGGTCTCCCACCACATATCCGTATGCTTCGTTTATATACTTAAAGTTACTGATGTCGCAATATATAACGGCCAGTTTCTTTTCGTTGGCCTTTGATGAAATGGCTTTAGTGGCAGCTTCAATAAAGGCTTCTTCCTTCATAAGGCCTGTAAGTGAATCAAACTCGGTAAACTTGGATACTGCCCTTTCTGCCCTTGCAACCTTTGAAGAATAGTACATACAGACACAAATTAGATTACAAAGCTTTACAAGCTCGTCAATTTTTTCCAAAGTCCAGGTTCTTTTTGCATGAGAGCTTACAAAGTCTATGCATCCTCTGTTCTTTCCAAAAAGAATAAGGTCCACATGAAGCATGCTTAATACGCCGTCCCAGGATTTTACATCGCTTCCGCTATCAAGACAGTTTTTATCAGCATAATCAAAAAGAATATATCCGCCGTTTAAAGCTGATTCGTCATTTATCTTTTTCCATGCCTTATACGAAAACTCAATTCGCTTTCCAAGATAGGATTCTCTCTCCGGCTTATGAATTTCATAATTGCATACTACGGACATTGTTTTAGGGTCAAATTCATGCAAATGAATGGCCTCAAGGTCGTAATCGTTTTGAATTCTGTAAAGAACAAGGTTTATGGCGCTTGAAACATTTTCGGCCTCTCTTAAAAGCCTTACAGCCATGTCAAACAAAGAACCGGGCTGAGAGGTTTCATCATCGCTTTCTTCTTTTTCTTCTCTTCTTTCCAAAACCGACTCATCAAAGATTTCATCGGTGTAAAAGGCGTAGTTGTTTCTTCCTCTGCTTTTTACGGAATAAAGGGCCATATCGGCGCACTGAAACAGGCTTTCATAATCATTGCCCATATCGGGGTACAAAGAAATTCCTACGCTACAGGTAATTCCTATATTGGTGCGCTGTCCCAAGGTAATGGTGGATAGTGCATCTCTTATTTTTCCCATCCTTTGGACTATATTCGATATATCCGACAAATCCTTAATAAACACCACAAACTCATCGCCACCGATTCTTCCCACAAATGAGTCTTTAGAAAATGCTCTTCTTAAACAGTTTGCGCACTCTTTTATAACTTCATCCCCAAAGAGGTGACCCATGGTGTCATTAAAGTTTTTAAACTTATCGATATCAAACACCAAAAGAGCACACTCTGAGTCGGGATTATGCTTAATATAATTATCGATAATTTCTTTTGACACGACTTTATTTAAAAGTCCTGTCAATGGATCTTGTCTTGCCTTAATGGTAAGTTCGGTTTCTTTATGCTTTCTACTGTCAATATAGACGGTTCTTCCCACATACACTTCACCGGGCTCTTCCTCCAAAAGTATCATCCTTATGGCATGCCACCTATAGCGCCTGCCGTTTTCTTCTTTTATGCGCAATTCAAAAGCAAGCTGTGGTACAGCCTGTCCTGCATGCTTTAATTCTTTTTCCAATACAAGGAGATCGTCAGGATGAACTCTTTTAAGGAGTTCCTCACGAAAAGAAGACTCAAAATGAGAAGGGTTCTTCCCTCCTTCATCTTGCCTGATGATATAGCCGGTGTCATCGCTATGGTCATAAAGAAACGTAAAATCAAAGCTTATGTTGTTTACGAGCCTCAAAATCTTAAGCTCGTGGTCCGCCATAAGTTTCTCCATTTGCGCTTTATTCATTTTTTCCCCTGTTTTACACACAAAACTTTCCGAGTTTTTTGTTGCAATATGTTAAATTATCCCTGACACCAGTTAACATAAAATTAATCGCGGGGGGTGGCCGTCGGCATCGTGGAATTTATATTGCTCATAATGCATAAATTAAATGCATCGGAAATTGTATATTGTTTCTCGACCCGCTCTCGCTTAGTCCTCGCACTAGCGGCCGCCGGGCTATAAAGAAGCCCGCTCACTAAACTCGACGTTCCTTTCAGTCCGTCTCGTTAAGTGCCGAGGCTGTGGAAAGTCTCGAATACAATACACAATTCCCGATGCATATTTTGTTAACCTAAAAGTTGCAATATAAATTCCACGATGCCGACATGCCCCAACCTTTACTTATCACATGTATAAGTTAAAGGAATGCCATATGTCTTTTCATAAACGTTCTTCCAGGCCTCGTAATTTTTCTTCATGAGCATGTCGATGTTTTCGGCGCGTGAAAGCTGCTTTGAAGGAATTATGGGGTCGCAAACGTTTATGGTGTAGGCCTGAACGGGGTATCCGTCTCCGTCAAGGACGTCTGTGTCTTCCATGGTGATAAAGCAAGGAACTACGGGGACATTGTTGTCTGCAGCCAAGATAAAGCCACCTCTCTTTAAGGGCTTTGGCTTTTTGTAGTTCCACCACATGCTTTGCTCGGGGTAGATTAAAATGTTGTGTCCCTTTGCCAAAAGCGCTTTAACAGCGAGCATGAACATAATCATGGTGCGCTTGTTTGAGCTTAAAGGAAGTGTGTTACAGTTTCTCATTAAGAAGCCGTAAAAGCCCGGGAAAGCTGTGTAGTTTGCTTCACTTATGACGCGGAAAAGCTTCTTTCTCTTTCTTGTTTTGTCGTAAAGAATCTGCATTGCAAAGCTATCGAAGGGATGAATGTGGTTGCAGGTAAGAATAGCGCCCGTTTCAACGTTTTTAAGCTTTTCAAGGCCCTTTATTTCTTTAACCACAAACTGTTTCTTTGCAATAAGAAAATCCACAAACCATCTGGCGAGTCTGAAGGCATAGCGGGCCCTTAACTTAGCGTTTACGCCCCTTCTCATGTAGTCGATTTCGCAGGGCTTTAACTCTCTTCCCGGGGGATCGTCCTCTACATCCTTATCAAAGATTCCCTGCTTTTCAAGGCTTGCGATTCTTCTTAAAACTTCGGCTCTTGTAAGCTTAATGGACTCTCCGTCTCCGTAGAGATTGTTATAGTTCATCTTATTGTTTATTTCAGATACGGCAAGGTCTAATAAGTGCTTTCCGTAGTAGTCGTCTTTTTCTTTGTCCTTATCGCTAAAATCTGAAAGAACCTGTCTTAACTCGTCGTAAAAATCGGTTTCTTTGGCATTTTCCCAAAAGAATCTTCCCATTTTGCAATCTTCGTAATGCCAGGGCTTAAGGGCAAGGTTATAATGCACAAGCTTAGCCTTGTCTTCTTCGCAGGGAGTTACGCCACCCATTTGCACGTTCCATCTTTGGTCAAGCCATAAAACCTTGTCTTTACAAAGGATGTTTAGATAGTCCTGGTCCTGAGCCACCACAAAGTTATAGTTGTTTAAAAGCTTCACAAACTGCTTTAAAAGGTGATTTCTTCTAAATTCATCGCAGTTAATGAGCACAACGCCTGCGTTAAAATAGGCGCCTCTTGAAATTCCCAAAACCTTTTCAACGTAGTCTCCAAACACGTCGGTCTGAGCCACGATCTGGTCTCTTACGGCCCCTATGTATTTTCCCAAAAGCTCGTAGTTATAAAGGTTTGCAACATCGTCACGAATGACGGTGTCTGAGTCTAAATAAAGAACCTTTTTGTACTGAGGAAACATGTCCGGGATAAACACTCTGTAGTAGGTGGTGGATGAATAGTAATCTCTTAAAGATATTTTCTTTTCGATTTTTGCAAGCTCATCCGTCACATCCACAAAGTGAAGCCTACAGTTTCTTGTTTCATATTGCTTTAATCTTTCCTGATTTTTAGCGGAAATATCGGTATTTAAAATATAAAGTTCGTATTGGTTTTTATCAGACGAGTATTTAATGAGCGACTTAATCGTTACTGCCATGAAACGCACATATTTATCGTCTGCGGCAAAGAAAACGGGTATAACTTTTGTTTTCTTTAAAAGCATTAAGTTAGCCTTCATTTTCAAATTTTCTCCTAAGATAAATGTATTCATATAGACAATCGTCAAACTGGTCGTAGCCAAAGACTTTGTGAATCTTTGTTACGTGCCACTGCTTGATATTGTCTGTATGTGGGTAAGGTAGGTAAAACAGTCTTTTTGAAAAATGCCTTACCACCGTATGCTTATGTAAAAACTTTTGGTCGTTAAACCTTTGCGGAAGCATTTTCTTTTTGGTGGTGCTTCTATAAATCGCATCCTGGTCTGCAAAAAGCAGTTTCTTTTCTTTTATTAGGGCACGTGCCTTTTTAAATAGGCCGGTTTCTTTGCACATTTTCATGTTGAATAAAAGAACGCCCGCGTTTATGTAGTTGGGGTTAATTAAGTATTTTCCGTAGTGGTCCCTTGCGGCTGCGTACTCATATCCTTCAATGTCTGTGTCGTACAAAAGCTCAATTTCCCGATTAAACATAATGTCCGCATCAAGGTACAAAATCTTATCCGGGATTTCGTCTATCATGTCGATAAAGAGCCTTAAAAGGGTGTAGGGCGAGCAATAGCACTGCTCGTTAGGGCACTTTGAAAACTCCTTCATGTAAATGTCTGTAACATCGAGCCTATGTACTTTGTTTTCTTTGTTATACTTTTTTGATATTGCGTCAAGATAATCTGTTTTTTCTTTTGAAATCGGAACGTATTCTTTCTTTAAATGCGACACGTCCATGGTAAGAACGTAGACGTTAAAGGGTTCTTTACTCTTTGTGCGCTTAAAAACAGAAAGAAGGCAGGTCATTATGCCGTCAAAAACATAATCGTTTCCCGAAAACAGCAGATTCATGTTTCTTCCCCCTTAGCATTTTCCACATCACGCTTTACGTATTTTACAAGCTCTACGGTGTTTTTCTTTGCATTTTCGCTCATTGCGGCAAAAACACGGTCTCTTAAATCCTTCTTTTGATCCTTCATAGGAAGCGACTTATCCGCGTAAAAGGGTCCCTCAATGTATGTAACCATTTTAGGGTTCTTGCCTTTCCCTTTTTGATAGGTGTCCGTAAAGCAAAAAACAGGCTTATCGTACTTTATGGGATACCTAAAGGATGGTTCCTTAAAGTTACGAATAAATGTGCAAAACGGCCAAATGTGAGCTTCCGGATAAATCGCAACCACGTGGTCCTTTTTTGCCTCTTTTTCAATCTTTTTTTCGAATGCCTTAAGTGCATGCATATCGTCAGGTAGCGGTATTGCGCCAAGGCTTGGGGTGATTTTACCAAGCACGGGAATCGAAACATTTGCAGGATGCACTATAACGTATGCGCTTTTAGGCCTCACCAGTATCGCCGGCATAAAAGCATCGGCCACGGGGTTTGTGTGATTTCCATACAAAAAGAAACCTGTTCCCTTAGCTTCCTTAAATTTTTCCCGTCCCACTACTTTATGGCCGTACTTTAATTTCAAAAAAATAAGCCCAAAGGGCCTGGCTATCACGTAATAAAACAATCCCCGCCCTATTTTTCTCATTAAACCGCCATCGTAGTCATAGTCCGCGCCGATATACCTAGCATCAATCTTGGCCTCGGAAAATTCGTCTTCCAATTCGTTCTCGTAGTAAACGATACTACGTGTTGTGGTGTTAACATTCTCTTGCATATGAGGTATTATATCACCTCACTTTGGGTTCGGCAAGTCTGTCTATGGCGGGGGAGTATATAAAGCTTCTCGCCCCGCTCTCGCTTACGTCCTCGCACCAGCGGATGCTAAGCTCGAAAAAACCTCGCTAAGCACCGGGGCTGCGGAAAGGCTCGAATTCTTTATATACTCCCCCACCTTAACAAATTGCAAAAAAAGTTTTACAAGAATGTTGACAAACGGGGCTGCGTCATGTAATATATCCATTGTCGCTGCTAAACAGCAAAAGACATGCGCGAGTGGCTCAGTTGGTGGAGCACGACCTTGCCAAGGTCGGGGTCGCGGGTTCGAGTCCCGTCTCGCGCTCTTAAAATAAAAAGAGTATCCGAATGGATACTCTTTTTTATTTTAAGCGTGAGACGTACGAAGCACTTTAGTGCTTCTCAAAAAGGTCCACCGGACCTTTCTGCATCTCGCGCTTATATGGATGTCCTTTTTATTTTGTAACGCGAGAATGATCGAATCCGCCGAGCTATTGCTCTGCGTGTTCTCAAAAAGGTCCACCGGACCTTTTTGCATCTCGCGCTTGATATTTTCGGCCTTTCGTGTCCCAATATGTAAGAAGTAATTGAAGATACATAAACAACATTGAAATTTGTAAATTTTAATGCTATATTATATATAAAGAAAGCACCCACTCCAAAGTGGATGCTCCCGAGAAAAGTTTTTATTTAGCTCTTATATGGAGCATAGCCTCTCCCGTTGGCTGACAGGAGAGGCATTTTTATTTGCGCTTACTATTTCTCTTGTCGAGAAAGTTTAGCAACGCAAGGAGAAAACTACAAGCCGAAAAAGGCAATACTAGGATACCTAGTACAATCATTATGATTTCGTAATCGCTCACCGGCGCCACCTCCCTTCCATTAGTGACATCTGATTGCTCAGACCACCATATAGAATCGGGAGACTACCAACCTGTCATGGGTACTTTCAGTGCGGTTGAACCGCATAAATAATATAGCACATATGTTCTACTTGTGCAATCCATATTGGAACAAATTACCATAAAAAAGCTCTGAAAAAAAGGGCATCCGTAGGATGCCCTTTAGTATGAAGTCAGCAATTGAGTTTTATTAAATTTTTAGGTTTTGTTTTTGTGTTATTTTGTTTTTTCTTCAGTTTTTACATCAGCTTTTTCTTCTGATGTAGCTGCATCGTCAGCAGATGTTGCTTCGATGCATTCGTTATCGTTAACATAGTAACTTACGGTTGTAGGGCCGTCAGCTGTTGTGACAGGCGCTGCAACAATTACCCATGCTGTGTTTCCGTCGGGATCTTCACCCTGGGAATATTCTAAAATCTCGCCCCCGCTACCAATTTCTACTTTGACCTTATCCAAAGCATCAGAAAGTGTGATACCGGCATACTCTTCGGAAAACTTATCGTCTTCCACAGGGCGACCGTCTGCTTCGGGTTCCTTTTCTACCGAAGCGTCATTTGACACTAAAGCGTCATCATTAGGAATCTCTCCTAAGGAATATTCACTATCTTTAGTCTCCTCACTATCTCCGATTTCAGTCATAGCCGATTCTGAGACTGTAGCTCCGGCTTCTCCACAACCGGTTAGTGCAGCTACTGTTAGTACAGAAAATAATACTGCGTAACAAATATTTTTTCTCATGTTTTTCTCCTCCTCGTTTTTTCTATGTCTAACGTTATAACATCGGAGAGAGGGATCGTCAATGAAGGTTAGGGGTGTAATTTCCTTAAGATTATGTTATGAAATCTTGCGATATCATAAATATTTTTTAAGGTATCAGGCTCCACTTTGGAAATGCATAAGCGTAAGTGGTCACTATTATGGATACAATTATCAATGCAATAATCACATAAGAAACGCACTTTAAAGTAAGATTAAAAAAGCCTGTTTCTTCTTTCTTTATTAAATGACAAATTGCTTTAGTCCCCAGAGCCACGCCCTTTTCAAGCCCCCTTGCCACTAAAAATGCAAAGGGAATAATGGCAGGCATAAAGTATCTTCCCTGGGGCTGATAATCCGTTGAATAGGAAAAGAAAACGCTAAGGCCCACAGGTATTGCTATGCACATTAAGATATTAAGGTAAAAGAAGCTGTTAAAGCCGGCTCTCTCTTCTACTAAAAATCCGGGGCCGTTTTCTTTCACCCAATTCTTTGGAATTAAAAGCGCAATTACACCGATTAAGAATACAAGTTTAAAGAATCTGTACACCCAAACGCTTGTAAGAATGTCCATGGCGCCGTAGGCACAGATAAAGCTGTTTGTTGAAAGAAGCAAAAAGTCTGTTTTAAAAAGCATTTCGATAACGGAATGGTACTCCTGCTTTGGAGTGTCTTTAAATATCTCAAACAAAGAAGGATCTTTGTACATTTCGCGGCAAAGGTCTCTTGTCTTAAGTCCAAGTATATCTCCGTTATAAAGAACAGCGCTTCTTATAAACCACCATGCGATTCCAAGAAGCACGATAGCACAAATAAAGCCACCCTTTTTAAAGAACCCCTTTGTATCAAATGTAATCTTGCCGCCTGCTTCTTTCTTTATATGCCATGCAATAAATAAAAGAATGGCGCTTAAAATAAATCCGTATGCATTGTAATAAGAAAGCGCGCAAAGAATCACGCCAATTGATATATAAGTGCATGCTTTATAAGAAAAGTTATCTTTAAAGGCAATTGTAAGGCCGTATAGAATCATGGAAATCGACAAAAGTGAGCCTGATTCAAGGTTTACGTAGGTGTGTAAAAAAATAGCCTGGGGAAGGAAGGTTACCAAAAACGCAAACAAATAACTTGTTGTATGGCTTTTAAACCATTCTTTAGATATTTTCCACACAAACAGGGCCATTAAAAGCCCAAAGAAAAAGTTAACAAGCCTTGCCACATATAAAAGCACGTCTGTATTATCCGTAAAATTTCCGACCAGAATCATCAATCCGCCCTGAAAAATGTAGGGAAGATAAGGCTGAAAGCCATAGGAAATGCCGTAACCCGGAATCCTTATCTCCTCTTCAAAGCCGGTTGGAAGGCTGTGATGCTCGTAAATATATAAGGGGATCTTGTATCTGTTTGCCTCATCCGGAGGATTTCCGAAGGGTTGCTTAAAAAGCATCGATAGACATATAACGATGTAAAGAAGAATATATAGTATAAAAATGGGCTTATCCCATTTGTTTTTAACCGTTTTTTCCATGTTTTCGCCTCAAAAATTTATTCTAAACCATTATAGCATATGTTTTGCCCCGCAAAAAAGGACACCCTAGGGATGTCCTTTTAAATCAAATCATTATTTTATTTCATCAAGTTCAAGCACTTCAAATCCATCCGCTTTACCCTTTAACTTAATAGTAGCTCCAAGGGATGTGGCTGTGATTCTGTCTTTAAGTGCGTCATAAACCGCACGGCTTATATATACCTTTCCGCCGGGGGCATTTGCTTCCAAACGCGCCGCCGTATTTACGGTATCGCCGATTGCAGTGTAGTCCATGTGCTTTTGAGCTCCCATGTTACCTACAACCGCAGGGCCAAAGTTAACGCCAACACCGACTCTTAATTCTTCGCCGATTTCAGCCTTTAGCTCATCCGAAACTCTCTTTGCGCCTTCCACAATCTCTTTTGCGGTCTTTACCGCATTATAGATTGCATCATCCTGAGGAATGGGCGCTCCCCAGAAAGCCATCATGGCATCGCCAACAAACTTATCAAGGGTACCCTTGTTTCTTTCTACGCAGTCACTTGCCATGGTAAGGTACTTATTTAAAATGAACACAACCTTTTCAGGCGTCAAGCGCTCAGACATTGTGGTGAAGCCTCTTACGTCTACGAATAAAACCGCAATATCGCAGGTCTTTCCGCCCAAAGAAAGGTTTTCGATACCTTCTTTTAAAATCTCGCTTACAATTTCAGGCGCTACGTATCTTTCAAAGGTCTTTGTGACGCGCTGCTTTTCAATAAGCGTTCTTACGTAGTAGATTCCGATTGATACAACGTACAAAGCAAGTATCGAAACGGGAATCCACAAAAGTCTTATCACGTGCCCTTCGCCCGAAATCTTTACGTTATAAAGTAAGAAAGAAGCACCTAGCGAAGCCAGAATTAAAAGAGCTGCGGTTATGCTTGCTGTCTTTACCTTAACGCGCTGGAAAATGAAGAACGCAATAAATGCGATTATAAATAATGCAATTGCCTGGGGAGTTTTGTTTACTTCCCTTTTATAGTTTCCATCAAGAAGGGCCTGCACCACGTTTGCTTGGTACTCAACGCCGTACATGTACTCAGCTCTTGCGATTGATGTGAAGTATGAATCCTGAAGGCCTACTGTGTAAGGTCCGATAAATACTATCTTTCCCGCAAGTTCCTCGGGATCGATTCTTCCTGCAACAAGGTCTGAGAATGAGTAACCGTCATCAAAGCCACCGGGCAATGCCGAATATGCCACGTAGTAGTTTCCCTGTGCGTTGACGGTGGGAGTTTCTAACTCGCCGCCTGTCTTTTCTGCATAGAGCTTTGCGGCTTCATAAGCCATTGAATAGACTTTCTCGCCGTCAGGCTCAACATACAAAAGCGCGTGACGCATAATTCCGTCGGTATCATACATCGCATTGATGTGACCCGTGGTTGTGACATTTTTCAATGCTTCGTAGGGCTCATCATAGCTAAATACTGCGTTGTAATCGTACCTTAGGTGCCCATCTTCATACACGGGTTTTGTGCCGATCTGGGCGAAAGAAGCCGTTATGACATTTCCAAGCTCTTCAGCTGCTTTGGCAAGTCTTAAGTCGTTTTCTTCTTCCGTTTCACCTATATATAAAGTATCGATTGCAACAACAGCGGGAAGGTTTTCTTTGTCCCTAGCCAGGTTTTCAAGTGCCCTTGCCATCACGTCTCTTCCCCATGAATTGTAGGGGCCGAGCTCTTCAAGCGAATCATTGTCTATGCCTATTACAACGATTGTTGAATCAAGTGCCTGGGGCGATTGATAGAAGGCATCCTGCGCCATGTTGTCAACGCGGTTTAATACCCCCGCAACGGCTATGATAATAGTTACCATAGCCGCAGCGATGAGTGAAAATGTAATCTGTTTTAGTGTTTTATTAGTTGTTAGTTTCTTCATACTCCATTAATCATTATTGCTGGTCAAAAAGATGAATAGTACCGTCATCCTCAATGAGAACATTCTGACCATAATATGCTTCGTTAGGATCATTACATGAGAAGACGTGTCCTGTGTAGTCATCCTGCTGGTCTCCATCAAGATCTACCCCATATGCATTGTGGTATACGTCAGTATCAGAGTCTACGAACACTGCAGACGGTCCACCGGCTTCCTTCCACATAATATTATAGCCATTCTCTTTCTTTACAATTTCAGTATTTCCAACCTTAATTGTTGCTCCGTTATATGTTTCGTTATTTAGCTGCATATCTGAAAAATTAATTTTATTTCCATCTACGTAACACGGTGCAGAAACCGTACCGGATGTAACAGTATATACTTGATTCTGTTCATCATATTTAAGGAGTTGCACTCCATTATCTACTACTACACCATTCTCAGACGTATAAGAAGGTATGTCTGACGAACTACTGTTGCTTGATGAGCTGCTTGAAGAACTATCGTCGCCATCATCGCCCGAATTATTCTGAGCTTCTTCTAACGCTTTCTTTGCAGCTGCTTCAGCATCCTTCGCATCCTGTTCAGCTTGGTTTGCGCTTCTTTCTTCGCCCTTACCATTGTTTAAGTAGTGGTTTAAGAGCTCTTCGTCAGTCATTCCTGCAAGATCACCGTATTTATCTCTGTAGAAATTAGGATCAAATACAGTTCCGTCTGCCAATGTGTATGTTCCATCAGCGTTTCTTACAACACCATCGGGAAGCGTGCTTTCAGGCGTTACCGGCTCTTCCACAACTTCTTCAATGATTTCTTCCTCCGGTTCGGTTTCCTCTTCTTCCTCTTCCTCGGGTTCTATTGAAGCAGCCAAAGGTGTTTCATCATCTTCAACTTCCACGAGCTGAACATCCACAACCTCACCGAGGATTACGGGTTTGCTCCAACCGGTGTCGTCTACGACTCTATCAAGGAGCACGAGGTTTTCTCTGAGTCTTTCTGTTACAAACTGAGGAATGTCCTCTTCTTTAACAGGCACAATTTCAAACATGATACTGTCGACTTCTCTGTCGTTGTAAAGATAAACGCTTATCTTGCTTCCGGCAGGAACATCGATTTCTTTTACTTCGCCTGTTACAGGGTTTTTACCGACAATATGTACCTGGCCATCGGTGATGATGACTGATTCGTTGCCGCCTTCGTCACAAGAAACATAACCGGATGTTCCTCTGATTCCGACTACCATTGTTGAAGTCTGAATTTCAAAAGACTCATCGGAAGCAAGTTTCTTGTCGACCTCAAAAAAGAGGCTTCCCTGTGTGAGATTTAAGTTAAGAGCCTTTCCTTTTTTGTTAAACTCTGCGCGGCTTATTTCATTCATTGTGACGATTTTAAAATCGTCAAGCCCGATTGAGCAGAGGCTCGAAACCTCAGTGTTTACCGCGTTTCCGCTCTTAAGCCTTAAATCTTCTCTTACTGCTTTTGCTTTGCCGTTTTCTTCAAGAGTAACCGTACCTTCCATTCGAAGCATTCGCATCGTGGTGGCTCGAATTGCCTTGTTAGAAAACACCAAAACCAGCGTTACGGCAACAGCGACTACCGCCACTGCCGCAAACGCACCGATTATTATCGGCTTTTTGCTTGTTTTCCTTTCTTCCATAGATTTTTCCCCTTTACTAAATAAATAGAAGCATTTCTATATGTTACCAATTATGTGTTCGACGTAGCAAACGTTCCATCATCCTTTATATATATATCGCGGTTGCTGTTGCTCGTTAGTATACTGAAATCTAAATCTGTATGTTACGCCTTTGGGAAGCGAGTTCTGAGGCGGAGTTTCTACAATTTCTTCTTCCTCATTAACGCTAACAGTTACGTCTTCACCAAGAATTAACGGTTTACTCCAACCGGTGTCACTTACAACCTTATCAAGGAGCACCATGTTTTCTTACTATTCCTCTCTTCCATTATTTTTCCCCCTTGCATATCCTTTTAGGAATATGCGAACAGAGTTTATAAGTTCCGAAAGATATTAATATTACTGAATTATAAGAACTTGACCGTCGTCTGTAACGTAAACCCTCTCAGCATCAAACATCATGCCGGCGTAACCCATACTAGTGTTACCATTATACAATTCTGATTCACCATAAATGGGGTTATTATTGTAAACAGTACGTGTCTTTGCTTCACCGTTCTCAGTGTAATTGATTACATATTGAGTGCCGGCAGCCGCATCACCGGTCTTCGTAACCGTGGTACCATTTTGGAAAGTTATCATAGTTCCGGAAGGAGTTTCTTCGGTAAACCACATTTTTGATAAACTATACTCAGTCGGGTCGGTGTTGCCCGGTTGAACGATTTGCGTAGGTAAAGTAACGTTGTTTGTTACAACCAAAAAGCCATCATTATATTGTCCAATAGTATTTCCTGAACCGTCTTGTACCATTTGAACGGGATTTCCCTGCGAATCCGTTCCATCAACAACAGAGTACGAACCGCTTGAGCCTGAATTATTTCCTGATCCCGGGTCACTATTTGAAGGATCAGATGATCCGCCTGAAGAGCCGCCTGATGAGTCATCGTCACCGCCTGCGTTCTGCTGTGCAAGCTTGTCAGCTTCTTCTTTATCCTTCTTATCCTGTTCAGTCTGGTTTGCGCTTCTCTTTTCACCTTTACCGTGATTTAGGTAGTGATTTAAGAGTTCTTCATCACTCATACCTGCAAGGTCAGAATACTGTTGTCTATAGAAATCAGGATCAAATACTGTTCCGTCCGATAAGGTATAAGTTCCGTCTGCGTTCTTAACTACACCGTCGGGAAGAGTATTTTGAGGTTGAGTCGGTGTTTCCGGCGGTAGTTCTTCTTCGGGTTCTAAGGTTTCAGGATCGGTTTCTTCTCCCAGTTCTTCTGTTTCCTCTGTTTCAACTTCGGGTGTTTCATCTTCTTTTTCGTCATTGGATTCTACGGTGACATCTTCACCAAGAATTAACGGTTTACTCCAACCTGTGTCACTTACAACCTTATCAAGGAGCACCATGTTTTCTACAAGACGGTCCGTTACAAAATCAGGAATATCTTCTTCTGTCAAAGGCACAACTTCGAACATAACACCGTCAACTTCTCTATCATAGATATAGACAGTTACCTTGCTTCCTGCAGGAACATCAATTTCCTTTATTTCTCCGGTCCTGGGATGTTTTGCAGTAAGGTGAATTGTACCATCGGTACAGATGACTCCTTCGTGTCCTTCAGTATCGCAAGTAACTAAACCGGATGTTCCTCTGATTCCGACAATCATTGTTGTGGTTTCAATTTCAAAAGATTCGTCCGAAGCAAGTTTTTTGCTTACTTCAAAGAATAAGCTTCCTTGCGTGAGATTTAAGTTAAGTGCTTTACCTTTCTTGGTAAACTCTGCACGGCTGTTTTCGTCCAAAGTAACAATTTTTGTCTCATCAAGACCGATTGAACAAAGGCTCTCATCTTCTGTGCTAACAGCGTTTCCGCTCTTAAGTCTTAAGTCTTCTCTAACTTCTTTGAGCTTTCCGTTTTCTTCAAGGATAACCGTACCTTCCATGCGAAGCATTCTCATTGTGGTGGCACGGATTGCTTTGTTTGAAAACAAAAGCACGCATACTACTGCCACTACAACCACTGCAGCTACTGCGCCGATTATTATCGGCTTTTTGTTTGTCTTTTTAGTATCCTTTTCTTCCATACTAGTCCCCTTTTATTTAGTAATTAGTTTTTTATTCCAAGCATTGCTTTCTTTAAACATATTAAGAATCGATTCGTCTATTTCGCCGTCTTTCATCATGCTTTCCAAAATTGCGAAGGCTTTTTCCGAAGGCATGGGCGGCTTATAAGGTCTGTCTTCTGCAGTAAGTGCATCGTAGACATCGATTATGGTAAGTAACCTTGTTTCTTTAGGAAGTTCATCGCCCTTTAAGTGCTTAGGATATCCGTTTCCGTTTAAAAGCTCATGGTGCGAGCCCGCCCAGAAAGGAACGTTTTTATAGATTCCTTTAAATACCATCTTTTCAAGCATTCTTGCGGTATAAGAAACATGGCTTTGAATCTGTTTTCTTTCTCCGTCTGTAAGGGTGCCCTTCCTTATGGTGATAGCCTCAAGCTCCTTATCGTTAAGCAAAGGCTCTTCCTTATCATCTGCACTCTTACAGGTTATCTTTGCATATTCTTTTAACTTATCTATCTGTTCATCAGGGAGGAAACCTGCCATATTGGCCTTTTCAATTTCTTCCCAGGCGCTTTTAAGCTTTTCTATCTTTTCAAGACATTCTTTTTCTTTTGAAGGATCCTTTAAAGAAAGAATCTCTTCTTTTAAAGAAGCTATTTCGATTTTGCTCTTAATACCCGGCTTAAGGGTGCCAAGCCTATCGGGCTTATCAAGGACCTCAAGTGGCACGATAAGTTTACCTATATCGTGAAGCCAGATGCTCATTAGGAACGCATCCTTTGAGTCATCGGTAAACTTCCAATCATTTCCCGTTTTATTAAGCCAATCGATGAAGCGTGATGCATATCCCACCATGCTTCTTGTGTGATTTGCGTTATAAGAGCTTCTTGCGTCGATGGCATCTACCATTACTTCCACGAAGGAATGTAAGAGATTATTTACTTCTTCAGCAAGCCTATGGTTATTAAGGCTTACTGCGGCCAAAGAGCCAAGGGCTGATATGGTTTCTTCAAATTCCTTTTTGAAGGAAATCGTTTTACCTTGCGTATTTTGGGCATTTATCAGTTGAAGCACGCCGATTATTTCATTCTTATCATCCGCCATCGGGATAACAAGCATGGAGCCTGTGCGATAGCCGGTAATGGAATCGTACTTTTGAGCTCCGGAAAAATCGTATTCCTTGGATTCATAAACATCCGGGATGTTTATAAGTTTATTATCAAGGGCGGAGCAAGCGCACACGTTCTTTCTTCCAAGGGGTACGGGAGGAAGGTTAATGTTTTTACTTTGCTCTTCAACCGTTGTGCCTTTTGATTTTGTAAACATGGTATGGAAATGAAGAAACTCGTCTTTAAGCACATAAACCGTGCCCGCGTCGCAATTGCAGATTTCCATTGCCTCTATCAAAATCGTCTGCATTAATTTGTCGAAGTTTTTTTCGGCACTTAATGCAATGGCAAGCTTAATTAATTTCTTGTCTAAACTCACAGCTTTATTACCTCATTTACTCGTGCTATTGATACATTCTCATTTTTTATTTCTTTTTCAAGACTGCGTAAAAACTCATCATCATAAGCAGGATTATGATGAACAAATCGAAGGCGCTTCGCGCCGCTTTCTTTATATACCTTTAAACCCTGACTTATGGTTGAATGTCCGTAGCCTTTTTTACTTAAAAGTTCTTCTTGAGTGTATTGGGAATCAAAGCAGAGAAGATCTGCATCTTTTGAAAATTCTATAAGTTCCTTTGCATTTTTTTCATCATATTCGTAGTCGGTGGCATAAACAAAGGATTTTCCTTCGCTTGATACTTTAAATATAAAGCTTTCTCCGGGATGATTTGATTTAATGGCCTCAACCTTCACATCTCCTATTTGCAAGGGAAGACTTAATTCATGGCATCTAAAATCAGCCGGGTAGTCATTTATTTTACAGGGCCAGTAAGGCGGCGAAAATAAACCATCCAGCAATTTCTCGGCATTTAAGCCTTCATGGGCACCTGCATAGAAATCTATTGTTTTATTCTTTTGACTTAAAATTGGAAAAAAAGGAAGACCGATTAAATGGTCAAGATGAGGGTGGGTAAGAAGCATAGATACGTTCTTATCCGTAATAATGGGTGCATTAATTAAACCTGTTCCGGCATCGATAAAAACAGCTTCAGTTTTTGTCTCGCAAAGAACACATGAGGTTAAGCCTCCGAACTCAAGGAATTCCTTTCCCTCAATCGGAATCGAGCCTCTTGCTCCCAAGATTGTTATTTTCATGATTCCCCCGTAGCGAGTAACGCTACTTAATACACACAATAATCACAGTGATTATAGCAAATATTGCGAGTACTTGCAATATTTGCTAATGTTTTTTGTGCATAAACAGAAACGGTGGCCATTGAGGCCACCGTTTCTAATAAGAGGAAAAGGAAAAGGGAGAATGAAAAATGAAGTTTTATTAGTCATTGGAGTGTTTCTTTACATAAACTACTGCTGCTAAAATTTCGATAGCTGCAAGTACTAAAACGAACCACCAAATATAGTGAGCGCTTACAGTGTGAGGTCCTTCAAAAAGAGGAACTTCATCTTCTGCTACTGCTGTAACTACCTTTAATTCATATGCTTTAGCTGTTTCGTCTGCCTTAACTTCTGAAGGCTTTACAACTAAGGGTGCTGCGTTTGCATCAGCGATTTCTTCAACTGCTTCTGTTAATGTAACTCTTTCGCTTACTTCAACGATTTCTTCAGAAGCTACGGGAGCTGCTGCTGTAGGAGCTGCAACTTCTTCGATTGTTACGTTTTCTTCGTTTACTACGGGAACGATAACTACTTCATAGTCGTCTGCATCAACTGAAGCTACAACTGCCTGTGCTTCAACATATGATGCTTCAAGATTAGCCTTTGTTTCTTCTGCTGCTTCTAATGCTGCCTTTGCGTTGTTAAGTTCGCTTCTAACTGCTGCAAGCTTTTCAGCTGCTGCGTTCTTTGTTCCCTGTAATGCTGCTAACTTTTCTTCTAATGCCGCTACGCTTGTAAGAGCTGTTTCAACGTCCGCCTTTGCTGCTTCGTAAGCTTCTAAAGTAGCGATTGCTGCTTTAAGCTTTGAGTAGCTGTCGTAGTTGTTTTCGTCTTCTACTCTGTTTGCTTCCCAAGCTTTCTTTTCTTCGTTGTATTTGATCAATGCGATGTAAATAAGTCCGTCTTCAACGTCTGTTTCGTCGCCGAATTCTGAGCTCTTATAAACGCCGTTGTAATATTCTGTGTGTTCAACACCGTCAGCATCCTTGAAAGTAACCTTTGTTCTGTTTGTTCTTCCGCTATCCTTCTGAGTTGACTGTGTTAACTTAAGAGTTTCTTTTTCGCCGGCCTTCAATGTTTCGCCTGTTCTGTTATCTTTCTTTGCCTGTGTGCCGGTAAGTGTCTGGTCTTCTTTATTGTTGTTTAAGATTACTACTGCTTCCTGTGAAGTGATTGTCTTGTTTCCTTCTTCGCCGTAAACGATTGTGCCTTCTACAGCGCCTTCTGAGTGGATGAGCATGTATTCAACAAGTTCCTTTGTTAAGCATCTTGTGAAGTTAAATACTTCGCCGCCGCCAAAAGATGAGGGGTTCTTTGCATATTTGTCAATGCTTTCCTGTTCAGCTGCTTTTGCTGATTCAACAAAATCCATTGTTCCGTCTTCGTTGTATACGGCATTGTTCTTAACTAATGTTCTGTAGTAATAAACCATTGTGCCGTAGTACTGTTCTTCAATAACCTTTAATTCTTCTCTATCCTTAGAAGCCTGTTCGATAACTGCCTTTGCTTCTTCTAAGTTTGTCTTTGCTGCTTCTGAATCGCCTTCAGCCTTTTCAAGGTCAGCTGCTGCTTCTTCGTACTTAGCTTCTGCTTCTTTCTGCTTTTCGTCTGCTACGCCGTATGCTTCTACTGCTGCGTCGTATGCATTGCTTACTTTATTTAAGTCTTCCAATGTAACAGTGTCGATTGCTGCAACTGTTTCATCAAAAGAAGTAATTGCTTCGTTAACTTCGTTTGCAAGTGTTTCGTCTACTTCAAAAGATTCTTCAGATACCTTATCTGCTTCTTCGATTAAAGAAACGCTTTCGTTTAACATTGTTTCTACTGTATTGTCTGCATATGCACTGATTGTTGATCCTGCAAATACTGTTGCAGCTACTGTGCATGCTAAGATTCCTGATACAATTCTCTTCATATTAATGTTCTTTCTCATTCGTTTTCCCTCCGTGGATAACTAACTTTTCCTCTTCAAATTTTTCATCTTGTTTGTTCGCTACAATACATATATCGGCGGGAATTTTAAAAACTGCACAAAAATCCTGTTAATTTTTCGTTATTTTTATTTCCATTATGTTAACTTTGCACAAAAACCCCTGTTTTTACAGGGGTTTGAAAATTTTGAGCATAATAAAAGAAACCGAATCAATCGGTTTCTTTTTCTGAATAATTCTTTAATGCATCATTTAGTTCTTTGGTTTCTTTGTTTACCAATATAATATAGAAGACTGCCGTAAAGGCATACACGATTGCAACGCTTAAAGCTACATTTAAAAATCCGCTAAAGCTTTTTTCAAACCATCCAATCTTAGATCCCGATAAGAATACTATTAAGCATAAGCTTATTAAGTGGGCTAAGAATATAAGAACGTTTGTAAGCATCCCGACTTTTTTCTTTGGGTCTATGGAAAAGACGATTGCAGTAACCAGTGCCGTTAAAAAAGAAACCAAAAACACATGGGGTATAGTGTTTACCGGAATGGCGGTTTCTTTTAAGGAGCTAAGCCACACCACCAAAAACACTCCCGAATCTATGATTATAAAAAACAAAAGTAACTTCTTTATGAATTCTTTCATGTCACACCTACTTTCCCACACCGAGTTTACGCTTTAAAAGGGGCACATATCCTCTTGATATGATAATGCTTTCTCCGTTTTTAAGCTTCGCTTCGAAGCGGCCGTTAAATTCGGGGATGAGACGCTCTATCTTCTTTATATTAACGATGGCGTTCTTTGATATGCGCACAAAGGATGTCTTTTCAAACTCTTCCTCGATTTCAAAGAGTTTCTTCTTAACTTCAAAGCACTTGTCTTTGGTATAAGAAAAAACTTTGTTGTCAACGGCATCGAAATAATATATTTCTCCTAAAGGAAGCATCACAATGTTGTCGCCTGCGTATGCGGCAATTGCATCCTTTTCCCCTCCGTCTTTTAATCGCTTAATAAGGCTTAAGGCGTCTTCCGATAAATCCTTCATCTTAACGATGATTTCATCTTCTTCATTTGGACCCGGTGTCAAAATGGTAATTTTCATGTTATCTGTCTTTCTTCTTTGAAAATGTGATTATTAAAGTTGAAAGAAACATAAATACTAATCCAACCAATAAAAGTATACCCATTTTTTGGCCGCCTAACAATTCTTTTTCAAATAAAGTAAGACTGTTACCCATTGCCGCATCAACCGACTCTCTTATGATTTCGGGGGTGCCTTCAAAGAAAATATCTTCAGTGGCATCAAGCATTACTTCTCTTAAAGCGCTTGTTCCGTATATAAAGGGAAAACACTTAAGCACTTTCACAACGCCTTCGCTTAAATCCCCAACCGCTAAGTAGATGCCACCTAAGAATCCTGAAAGGGTACCTATTATAATACCGATTGCTCCCCATGCGCTTTCGCTTTTAACTATGGAAGCAAAGAAAAACATGATTGATGCATAAACAAGCGCGTTTAATGAAATGATCAATAATACTTTTAAAATCGTTACAAAAGATAATACTTCAAATCCTCTAAACACTCCGATAATCTGAGTCACAAGTAATGTTAAGCATCCCATTATCACACTTACAAACCAAGCGCCAAATACAAATGATGCTGTGATATGGCTTCTTTTTATAGGCATAACTAGGATTGAGTTAAGCTTGTTGTCGCCCCTGTCCTTAATCATGTTTGTGTAAAAGGAATGCGTCACGCTGGCTGCATTGATTGTGATGATGCCCGCAACGGTCCATAAATAAACCATTTCTTTTACCTTTGAGGTATCGGCTGCAAGGTCTCTTCCGGGAATGTCTTTAACCGCATTTAATATAGAAGCGTTTGCCATGTTTCCAAGGAAGAAAACCATGAGCATGATTACTATTAACATTGATAAAAGTGAAAAGAAAACTGCCGAGTGATCTTTAAAGTATAATTTGATGTTTCTTTTATTTAATGCCCAAAACTGTTTCATGCTGTCTCCTCATCTTTCTTTGTAACGTTTAAAAATACGTCGTCCATGTTTCCCTGAATTACTTCAAATCCATCAATTAAGTCTTTTATTTTTTCTACTTCTTTTATTGCTTCTATTGAAGAGTTTAAATAAACTCTTGCTCCGTACTTGGTTGTTTTATAAGTATCTTCTTTAAAGAAGTTTTTGATATTCTCTTCTTTTTCTTTGGAGAAATAAAGCTTAAGTCTATCCTTCGCGTAGGTTTCTTTTAGCTCAAAAGGGGTACCTTCCGCTAAGATTTCTCCCTTATCGATTATCACAATTTTATCTGCCGTTGCTGCTTCTTCCATGTAGTGGGTGGTTAGAAACACCGTCATATCCTCGGTTTTTCTAAGAAGCTTCACTGCTTCCCACACATCGATTCTTGTGGCGGGGTCCAGGCCGGTGGTTGGCTCATCCAAAAATAAAATCTTTGGAGAGTGCATTAACGCTAAGGCAATTTCGCATCTTCTTTTCTGGCCTCCCGATAAAAGCTGATATTTCTTATTTAAAATGCTTTCAAGTTTAAGTAAGTCAGATAACTCAGAAAGTCTTTTATTTATCTTTTCTTTAGATAGGCCTGCTATGGTTGCTCTAAGCACTAAGTTTTCTTTAACCGTAAGAAGGTCATCAAGGACGTTTGACTGATACACAACACCGATTGACTTTCTTATTTCCATATCCTGCTTTCCGAGTCTATATCCGCACACATTAACTTCTCCCCCGTCAGGTGTCAAAATGGTGGAAAGCATGTTTATGGTGGTTGACTTACCGGCTCCGTTTACTCCAAGGAACCCAATCATTGATCCTGCTTCAACATCGAATGATATGTTGTTTACCGCCGTAAAGTTTCCGTATCTTTTTGTAAGGTTTTTAATCTCGATTGCTTTCATGTTGCCTCCTTGTCTTTGCTTATCTGCATAATAAAAAATCTGTCTTCAAAAGAAAACAGATTGTGAGGTAAGTTGTATTTATTTAAGGGTAAGTTGCAAAAACTACCTATTTGGATAGTTTGCATTTCATTTTATTTTGGTAATATCAAAGTCGAAAGAAGTTAGAAAAAAGAGGAAAATGGAATATCGCGAGAGATTCTCGCTTGTGTAAAAGGGATGAAAAAACCGCCGGCTGTGCCGACGGTTTTTTCTTATTATAAGTAGTTATTAATTGCTTCAAACAATTCATCATAGGTTTCAAATGCTTTAAGCTCAGGATAATCTGCTTTTATCTTATCTGTTGTTCTAAACAAAAAGCCCGCTTTTGAAGCCTTTATCATATCAAGATCGTTGTAGCTATCCCCGCTTGCTATAGTGTCATATCCGATAGACTGTAATGCTTTAACGGTTGTAAGCTTACTCTTTTCAACTCTCATTTTATATCCTGTAATTGTGCCATCTTCAGAAACTTCCAAAGAATTACAAAAGATGGTGGGCCAGTTAAGCTTTTCCATTAGGGGAGTAGCAAACTGAGAAAATGTATCGCTTATAATGATGACCTGAGTTTTTTCTCTTAATTTATTTAAGAATTCAAGAGCGCCTTCTAAAGGCTCTATCTTTCTTATTACATCCTGAATTTCTTTTAAGCCAAGTCCGTGTTCTTTTAAAACTTCCAATCTCCACTTCATAAGCTTATCGTAATCAGGCTCGTCTCTTGTGGTTTTCTTTAACTCTTCGATACCGGTTTTCTTTGAAAACTCGATCCAGATTTCCGGCACCAACACGCCTTCAAGATCCAAACATACAATTTCCATTCTATAAATCTCCTTAATAATAATTTGCCAGCGTTTCCTTAAAGAGTTAACTTTTCTCAAATAAAAAGATAACATTGAAGGAAGCGTAATTCAAGCATGTTTTGGATTAAGCAAAAAGAAGGCACCTCGTAAAAAACGGAAGTGCCTTTTCTTTATTCATTGGTTCCATAGTTTTCATAATCAAAGAACTCAAGCTTTTCTATTTTAAGTTTTCCGTTATCCGTAAAGTCAAAATAGATGAATAAATCTCCCAGCTGATCGTATCTTTCAAGCTGTCCCGCAATTCCCTGTCTTGCTTTAAGCATTGGCTTATCATCTACGGTTACGGCATCTATTTCCCAGACGCCCCAGGGCATCACCATTCCAAACTCCGCGCCCTCTTCGTATCCTTCGCCCCTAAGCATTCTGTTAAACTCTTCGTTGAAGGACTGCTTGTTTTCATCGTTCTTTGTATCTTCTGCCATCTTCTCATAATGAACTTCGGCGTCATACACTATGGTTTCTTCGTACCCATCGCAGCTTATGATAAGCTCGCAGGGAGAGGAACCGTACTTAATATGAATAGGAAAGCTGTTTGAGCCAAGGCTGTCGACGGGAGTCTTTAATTTATTCCAAGCGCCGCCTGTTTCCTTTAATACAACGTATTCTTCAAGAGGCATTGAATTTACTCTTGGGTAGAAAGAAAAGAAAATTTCTTTTTCTCCGTCTCCGTCTAAGTCTTCGTAGGCTAATTTCCCGGGGTCCATTAAGAGTTCTTCTTGATATTCATAAATAAGTTCATTGTCAAAGTAAAGCTCGATGGCACCTGTTATAAGGTCTCCGTCATTTACTTCATAAGTCATGGCATATTCTTTGGTGCCGTCTTCGTCTATGTCTTCAAACTCGGTTTTCACACCGTTTTCTTTTTTCACATTTTCTTTTACTTCTTCGCCGTGAGGCTCTGTGTTTTCCTTTGGTTCAACCTCTGTAAAAGAAAATGATGAATCATCGGTTTTTTCATAATCTTCGTCGTCGGTTGTGGGAATCGAGACTGTATTTGAATATTTGCTTTCTACTTTGCATCCTGTTAAAGAAAGGCAGGCGCACAAAGAAATGATTAATAGAATACTTCTTATTTTCATAGGTATCTCCTCCTTGTCCCTCATTATAAACAGTCTATCACTTTAAAATGATTTTTCAATTAAAGCTGAGGAAGGCCCACGCCACAGTAAATTACGGCATGGGCCTATATATAATGAGAATAAAAGAAGTTTTTTTATGATTGCATGCGTCTAAAGTCACCGGGGAGCACGCCCGTTACTTTCTTAAAGGCGGCCGAAAACTTGCTGGCATTGGTGTAGCCGCAAATTCCGGCGATTTCCGTAACAGAGGCACTTGGATCTAAAAGAAGGTTCTTTGCCTCTTGCATTCTAACCTGTGTACGATACTCAAACATTGTAACTCCGTACATCTGCTTAAAGACTCTTTGAAGTGTTGTCCTGTTAATGTTGACTTTTTTAGATATGTCTTCTATGCGAATATCGTTTGACAAGTCTTCGCCCAGCATTTTTCTGGCTTCGTGGACTCGGTTTCCCGTGTCTTTGCTAAAATACTGATAGTTTGGGCTTGTGCCTTCTTTTCTGTTTAGAAGCGAAAGTATCACCTGAAGCGTAAGAAGCTTTCTGTTAAAATCCGTATATGTTTCGGGCAATTGCATAAGAGAGCTAAAGGCACACTCAAGTGATGAGCTTGCAGGAAAGCAAATGCATGACTTAGCCTCCAATGCTTCTTTAAAAATTTTGTTTTTATCAAAAGTATTTGTTTCAAAAAACTTATTTAAAAGATCCGCCAAATCGTCTATAAACACCACAATGCTTATACACCTCATGCCGCCCTTTGCAATGGTGCAGTTTTTGGTGGCTACTTTTGAGTTAAAAATCAAAACATCTCCGCGATTGGCCGTCGCGCATCTCCTGTTCTCCATTTCAAACTCAGCATGGCCGTCCACCATATACATGATTTCAAGGTACTTAATAAGACGCTTTTCTTCCTGATACCCCACGAAATAGTTTTCAATTTCCGAATAAATAACCTCCACGCCCTTTGCGACACTATACCTTCGCATAATGCCTTCTCCCGCATCGCTTTTTAAACGATATGTTATTTCTGAATCCCTTTTACAGATTAAGTGCATGAATTTTTGGAAGATTTCATCCGAGCCGGCACCTTTATTCGGAAATTGTTTTATACTCATTTTGCGATTTCTCTTTCTTCTTTCTTCATTTCCTTAAATGCAAAAATCATTAAGATAATGCCCAAAAGTAAAACTGTTACGTCGGTTATAAGCTGAGCGTAGAAAACGCCCTCAACGTTTTTAAACACAAACTTTGGAAGCAAAACAACCAAAGGAAGGAACAAAACTACCTGGCGAAGAAGTGCCATTGCCGAAGCTGAGGAAGCTTTTCCGATTGCCTGGAAGAAGGTTATGGCAAGAATCAGCACACCGTATGATATATAGCTTGTGAATAATACTCTTAACATCGGAGCGCCCTGCATAACGATTTCTTGGTCCGTAATGAACATTGAAAGCATTCCCTTTGGCGCAATCATGATGGGCAAGTAGAAAAGCAAAGCAATCAATGTTGCAAAAATCATGAATGACCTTGTAAATGCCCTTACTCTGTCAAATTTCTTTGCACCGTAGTTTGTACCTACAGCAGGTTGGAATCCCTGGCTTATTCCCCAAAGCGGGATAAAAGAAAATGCCTGGAGGCTAAGGGACGCTCCAAGAATAGTCTGCCAGCTTCCTCCGCCGTACTTTTGCGCAGTGTTGTACATAATGGTCTGCTGGGCCATAGTCATTACCTGCATAAGCATGGCAGACACGCCAACGCTAAGTACAGGCTTTACCAATGTGGATTCTATCTTTACTTTATTAATTCTTACGTTGTCGCTTTTCTTTAAAAAGTACCAAAGTGTATATACGGCCTGGATAAACTGTGCGGTAATTGTTGCAATTGCAGCGCCCAAGATACCGTTTTCTTTGCCCATAATATTTATCAAAATGGGGTCTAATACTATATTAAGAATTGCTCCCGCGCCCATAATAGCCATGGCGATTTTGAGCTTTCCTTCACCTCGCATTACCATGTTGGCAGACTGGGCAAAGTTAACAAACAAAGAGCCGATAAATACTACTTTTAAGTATCTGTTTGCCTCTGCCAAAACGCTTCCTTCAGCCCCCGACAAAGAAAGGAGGTTGGTGGTAAAGATCATTCCCACCGCCGTTATTATTAAAGAAAGAATGATGACTAAGGAAATCAAGTTTCCCATGATTTTATCAACAGTTTCTTTATCCTTCTTTCCGATTGCTCTTGACAATACAGATGCGGAACCTGTTCCAAGAAGCGTGGATATTCCGCTGTTTAAAAGCGTAAAAGGATAAGAAACCTTTACTGCCGTCATTGCTTCGGGGCCTACCATTCTTCCCACAAATACTGCGTCCATAAAGTTGTAAAGACCGATTACAACCATGCCAAGTATTGCGGGAACGCTTAAGGATAACATTGTCTTAAATATGTTACCGGAAAGCAGGTTTTCCCTTGTGTCATTTGTGTTACTCATTATATTATACATCCTTTCGCGAATATGTGTTAGCGCAAGCTAACCGAAGGAGAGTATAAAAAATTGGAGTAGCTTTAGGCCACTCCAATCTGCAATCCATGCTCCGTATTGCAATTTTTATTATCGTCTTTCTATTTCTTTCATCTTCTTTTTTACCACAAGGCTCTTGTAAGCGGGGCGGATTATCTTATTATCGGCCACAAGTTCTTCAAGTCTGTGAGCACTCCATCCGCTTATTCTTGCAACGGCAAAAAGAGGCGTGAAAAGTTCTCTCGGAATTCCCATCATTTCATACACGAAGCCGGAGTAAAAGTCTACGTTCGGGCTTACACCTTTATAAATCTTACGCTCTCTTGCAATAACCATAGGCGCGATTCTTTCAATGCTTTCATATAAGCTAAGGTCTTTGTCCTTACCCTTTTCGTGGGCAAGGTTTTGAACATAGCTTTTAAAGACTTCTTCTCTGGGGTCGGAAAGGGAGTAAACCGCATGTCCCATTCCGTATATTAAGCCCTGTTTGTCAAAGACTTCTTTTCTAACTATCTTAGTAAGATAGTCTTCAATTTCCTCATCGTCCTTAATATCTTTAATATGCTTCTTTATATCATCCATCATCTTCATGACCATGAGGTTTGCGCCACCGTGGCGTTTTCCTTTTAAAGAAGACATTGCCGCAGCCATTGCGGAATAGGTATCAGACCCTGAAGACGTTACCACTCTTGTGGTAAATGTGGAGTTGTTACCTCCTCCATGCTCCATATGAAGAAGAAGCGCCACATCCAAAACGGTTGCTTCAAGCTCTGTATACTTTTTATCGGGCCTTAGCATCCTTAAAAAGTTTTCGGCAATGGATAAGTCTTTGTCGGGCCTATGAATAAACATGCTGTCATCGTTTTTATAATGGTTGTAAGCATGATATCCGTAGACTGCAAGCATTGGGAATGTGCTTATAAGCTGGATGCTCTGCCTTAACACATTTTCAATTGATAAATCGTTTTTTCTTTTATCATATCCTGCCAAAGTAAGGATACTCTTTGTCATGGAGGTCATGATGTCTTCATCCGGAACCTTCATGATAACGTCACGGGTAAAGTTTGTGGGAAGAGTCATGTTTTCAGAAATGATTTCACTGAAGGCATCAAGCTCTTCTTTTGACGGAAGCTCTCCGAATAAAAGCAGGTAGGCCCCTTCTTCGTAGACGTTTTTCCTTTTCCTTGATTCTTTTGCAAGTTCTTTTATGTCATAGCCTCTGTATAAAAGTTCACCGGCGCAGGGAATCATCTCTCCATTTTCTTCTTTAAAGGCAGTGATTTTGGAAATATTGGTTAAGCCTGTAAGGACACCTTGTCCGTTTAAGTCTCTTAAGCCCCTTTTAACCCCGTATTCATTGTATAAGGAGTCATCAATATCACCGCATTCGATACATTTTCTTGCCTGTGAATTTACATATTCATCGATTCTTTTCATTCTTTGCCTCCTCCTACAACGCTTGTCTTTTTGCATAATTTTTACTAAAAATATAATATATATGCGTTCTTTAGGCAATCAATTTGCGACTCTTTTAACAAAAACTTAACATATTTCTTATGGTTTCTTTTGCATTTTTATACATTAAAAGTGGATTCTGTTAGGATTGACATTAGTTAAAAGAGCGTATATATTTTTTATGGCGAGTGCTTTAAATTCGGGCACTTTGGCCTTAACTAAATATCCAAAAGGAGAACACTTATGGTAAAAGCAATTGTCGGCGCCAACTGGGGTGACGAGGGAAAAGGAAAAATCACCGATACCCTGGCAGAAAAGGCGGATATCGTTGTAAGATTTCAGGGAGGCGCTAACGCAGGTCACACAATCAAGAATGCCTACGGAAAGTTTGCATTGCACACTCTTCCTTCAGGCGTTTTCTACGGACACACCACCAGCATCATCGGTAACGGTGTCGCATTAAACGTTCCCATTCTTTTTAATGAAATTAAGGATATCGTAGATAAGGGCGTTCCCATGCCTAAGATCTTGATTTCAGATCGTGCGCAGATAATCATGCCTTACCATATTTTATTTGATAAATATGAAGAAGAGCGTTTGGCAGGTAAGTCATTCGGATCCACAAAGTCAGGTATCGCTCCCTTCTATTCCGATAAATTTGCAAAGATTGGTTTCCAGGTAAGCGACTTATTTGATACCAAAGAAGCTATCATGGACCGCTTGGAAAGAGTGCTTGTTCAAAAGAACATTTTACTTGAGCACTTATATCACAAGCCCACTCTTAAAGCAGAAGACATTTACAACGAACTTATGCAGTATAAGGAAATGGTTGCTCCTTACGTTTGCGACGTAGCCCTCTTCCTTGACAAGGCTTTAAAAGAAGGAAAGACAGTTCTTTTGGAAGGTCAGCTTGGAACCTTAAAGGATACAGACCACGGTATTTACCCCATGGTTACATCTTCAAACACCCTTGCTTCTTACGGAGCAGTTGGATGCGGTATCCCTCCTTATGAAATAAAGCAGATTGTAACAGTCTGCAAGGCTTACTCTTCTGCAGTAGGCGCAGGCGAATTTGTTTCAGAAATCTTAGACGAAGCTGTTGCGGATGAATTAAGACGTCGTGGCGGTGACGGTGGCGAATACGGCGCAACAACCGGACGCCCGAGAAGAATGGGCTGGTTTGACTGCGTAGCTTCAAAATACGGCTTACGCCTTCAGGGCACCACAGATGTTGCTTTCACAGTGCTTGACGTCCTTGGTTACCTTGATGAAATTCCTGTATGCGTTGGCTATGAAATCGACGGCGAAGTCACAACAGACTTCCCTGTAACCCGTCTTTTAAAGAAAGCAAAGCCCGTTTACGAGACTCTTCCCGGCTGGAAAGAAGACATCCGTGGCATTAAGGAATACGATAAGCTTCCCGAAAACTGCAGAAAGTACATCGAATTCATCGAAGAGCGCATCGGATATCCCATCACCATGATTAGTAACGGTCCCGCTCGTGAAGATATCATTTACAGAAAGAAATAAGAATTAATTCTTGGCACCCCACCTGATGGTGGGGTGTTTTTTTTGACTACGGGGCGTGGCAATTTGTAATGTTTCTCGAGACGTTCTCACTCTTATTTTTGCATAGCGGACGGCGTATCCACGCCTCACTAGATTCGCCGGTCATCTTTCGCTGACCGCCTTATCAAGTGCCAATGCAAAAATAGGCTCTCGAAACTATTACAAATTGCCCCGCCCCTTACTATAATTTCACCACCGGGTAGATGCTTTTGGAAAAATTTCATCATGTAGTATTGAATACTACATGACATCGTGTTATGATTACACCATCTAGAAACCACGGAGGATGATGAATGACACGAACAAAGCTTGCGGACAGAACAATGCCTGCTTACACAAGGGGCGAAGAATTAATGAATATGATTACACACATAATCGGAGGGGCCTTCGGAATTGTGGCATTGGTGTTATGCCTGATTTTCTCTGCAAAGAAAGCCGATCCCTTTTTAATTACCACAAGTGCAATATACGGAGCTTCTTTGATTATTCTATATACAAACTCAAGTGTGTATCACGGCTTAAAGCAATGTATGGGTAAAAGGGTGATGCAGGTTTTGGATCACTGCACAATATATCTTTTGGTGGGTGGCACCTACACTCCCATCCTTTTAGGTGCAGTTAGGCACGTATCTCCTGCCTTGGCCTGGACCTTGTTTGGACTTGTGTGGGGACTTTGCGCACTTGGATGCACCTTTACTGCAATTGACTTAAAGAAGTTTACAGCTTTGGCTATGTCAATTTATATAGGAATCGGCTGGTGCGTTGTGTTTGCATCAAAAGCTGTTATCAAAGCCGTATCAAAAGAAGGCTTTATGTGGTTACTCTGGGGAGGCATTTCGTATACTGTGGGAGCCGTGCTTTACGGCCTTGGAGTCAAGCATAAATACATGCACTCTATCTTCCATCTTTTCGTGCTTTTGGGAAGCATTTTACACTTCTTTTGCATTCTTATGTATGTGATTGGATTTTAATAAAAAAAGTAAGAAATCTTGTTGACAAACAACCGCTCGTCATGTAAGATAGTCATTGTCGTTGAAAACAACACATGCGCGAGTGGCTCAGTTGGTGGAGCACGACCTTGCCAAGGTCGGGGTCGCGGGTTCGAGTCCCGTCTCGCGCTTATACAATAAAAAGGACATCGTAAAGATGTCCTTTTTTATTGTATAACGCGAGAATGATCGAGCCCGCCGAGCTATTGCTCTGCGGGTTCTCACGAAGGTCCACCGGACCTTCGTGCATCTCGCGCTCTATTTATACAGATGTCCTCTGCATCCACGCTTAAAAATGCACAAAAATACCGCCGCATATTTTCACTACAGACACTACAGAATTCCCTTTGTAACATTAACCTCTTTAGTTTATAATAGTGATAACCTAAACCCTACGAAAACAGCCTGATTTCTTTTTTCAGCGAATGTGCACATTGACTTAAAAAGGCATTCAGGCAAGAATAATAGAACAAGAAGGAGGTATAAAGCATGGATAACAAGAAGGCCGCGGATCATGTTATCGATTTCGATGCGTTCTTAGAAAAGAATCGCGAGAAAATATGTGAGTCTACCCCTGTAAATCCCACTATTGCCAAAGATGATGAATGGCTTGACGAAAAAGAATGGGATAAGCACTATGAAGAATTAAAGGAGAAATAACTTAATGGGGTTTAAAAGAGGCGAAGTGTGGTTTGTCGCATTCCCACTCGAGGAAGATCCGGGACAGTTTACCAATCGTCCTGTCGTGGTGTTGGATGAACAAACACTTGGTGTTTTGTCTGTAAAAGTCACAAAGCACAAACCTCGCGAAAATGATAAGTATGACACGCCTATTTTGTATTGGCAGCATGCTCATCTAAGATTCGCTTCGACTGCTAGAATTTCAAAAACAATGATTCTAAAGAAAGATTCGTTTTTAATCAAAATTGGCGATCTTCATCCGGACGATTTAATAAGCATTGAAGAACAATATATTCGATTTATTTCTGAGCAGTAACAAAAAAACCATCCCTTAACGGGATGGTTTTTTAATCGTCCGAATTGATTTATTCCTCAATCAGTTCAACATATTTAATGTCCAATGACATTTCTTCAGATTTGGAACCCGTATTATTAGCCGAGGTTCCAACGAGTCCATTCTTTATTTAATAATGGTTCTATGCTACTATACTTTTGTTGCCGAATTAATCGGAATATTTTTTCTTTAAAGGAGAAAAACATGCAATCAAGCAAAGGAAGTCTTAAAACCGTATACTTTACAAATCCTGTCACAATCACATTATTCGTGTTGTTGTTGACAACCGTTATCTCACACGTTGCGGACTATTTTATAAACGTGGCTCTTAACAAAGATACCGTTTTTGGAATGTACAATTACAGCCTGCCACTGATAGTTAATATTCTTCTTTTCGCTTTATTTCTTTTTATAACACTTAAGATTCGCTCGCATAAAACCACCAATATTCTAAGCGACAAAGAACTGTCTCAAAGAAGCTTTGGATGCACACCGGTTTCGATTGCTTTGATAACTTTGATTGTAGCCTCAATTGCCTCTAGCGCCCTTTACAGATTGTTACAATATGTAGGCGACAGACACATGAACTATAGTATCCAGTCTTTAAAGAAAATAAACAGTTTGGAAATATTCATTTTCTTAGCATGGATAATGATTTGCCTGTTTTATTTCTTTACAAATAAATCTGTGGGAAATGTTATCTTAAGCATCATTTCAATGGCTATGGCCTACGTTGCTTTCCACTTTTTGTTTGTGGTGGACATAGTTCAGAAGGTAAAAGACGGCACTACATTAGAAGATTATGTTCAAAACAAAATGATCCAAGATGCACTTGAAGACGCAGGAATCGGCAAGTTAATTGCACTAACCAGCCTTCCCGAAAACTTCATGTCAATCGTATATAAGTTTATTTTTTATGTAGCTATTATTCTAACCTTACTTAACTTCCGCATTCTCAAAAAGCGAGCGCAGAATTCGGTGGCAAACGTCATATCCTCTACAGCCACAATAATTGCTGCGTTACTTTTACTTATTTCTTTAACACCGCTTACAGACATAATCACCACAGGTCTGGCAATACTAATCAATAAATAAGCCTATTAAAAGAGCTTTGACTCTCTAAGTCAAAGCTCTTTTCTGATTCTTCCATTATTCTAGTAACTACTGCTCTCTTGCTTTCGCTTGCCCCTTTTTAATGTGCAAATATTAAAACATTTTCGGGAACCCCTTTTTCTTCGCTCTCCCAATATGATTTTAGACCTTTTAAACTCACATTGAACATTCCTTCTGAATTTGGTTCAAGACTGAAAGATTGTGGTTCCCCCTTCTCATCCTCAGTATACAATCGCGCCTTAAGTACGTTTCTCTGACTCCAGTCGCTCGGCGCACATTCAATGTGAAATAAAATACGCCTATCAAGTGGATTACGAATCGCCAAAAGGCAATTATAGTATATTTCTTCATCAGATTCTTCGTAACTAATCATGTACGACTTTTTTCTGTCTATTTCAAATTCACCATTCCTTATGTTGTATTCCTTGCCATTCATGGTGACCTGTCCATATCTTGTTCCATATATAACCGTGAACGTATCATCCGAAATCCATTGAATATCATATTGGGTAAACGCAGACCCTGTTCCCAATCCGGCTATATTTATGTAATTAGAGGGTTCATCGCCCTTGCATGAGAACTCTAATCCATCTTCAGCAACTTCAACACGGAAATCGCTTTCATCATATCCGGCCGCTCCACCGCCCATAATCCGCACAGCTTCAGCCTGATATAATCCTGTGGGTGAAATGCTCGTTTCATATACTGCAATAGTAGACCCATCCCCACTCGTCAAAATGCAAAAGCCGACTATTATTACAATGTAGCATCCTATAATCCCGAAAAAAACTATTCCAATGATTCCGGCTATTATTTCTTCTGCGGAGTATTTATTCTTTTTACTCTGTTTAGTTTCCATCTTCGCCCACCAATACTATTTTGTCTCAAGATTCCCTTGATTATTCACTAAGTTCATTCTACATTTGAGTTTTAAAGAAAACACAAGCAAAAAGTGAATATACGATTAATTCAACTGAAAATGAAATCTAATCTTAAATCCCTTATAATCTGTAGTGTGAGAATGCTTGCTTGGGATACTTTCTTGTTTTATACTAGTATTGTATTAAGCTACTTATTAACTTTTCTGATTATGATACTTGGGGGGTATAAAAATGCATATAAGTCTTATTCTGATTGTAATTGTAGAAGTGTTGATTGCTGTTTTTTTCGAAGCAAGAAAAAAGAAACAGATTAATGAAGTCTACTTACTATCTGTTTCTTTGATAAATGTATTATTCACTGTTGATTTTGGTATTAATTATGCCATCTCTACAACCGGATATTCTGATGGAATTGCTATCACCGGGCTTATCAGCAAGGCGCTTATTCTTGAAAAAATATGGTCAGTGCAATTATTCAAGGGTTATTATCAATTTCAATTAATATATTCTTTGATATTGGTCATCGCATATTTTATCTACCGTTTAATAAATGGAAAGAGCTTCAAAAATAATTAGTATGCCGATTCTTTCTAATTATCTTATACCGCGAAGTTTGAGCACAAGCTTCGCGGTATTTGTGTCCCAATACGTAATAACTTTAAAATTGGGAGTATTTTACGCTTAAACCCAAGCGATTTTTCATTCATTTGTCCCACTATCCCACTGCATTAGGATCGATATCGCCGCCCACATTTTCATCTACATTAATGGTGCTATTAGGGATATCGATATAGTCCAAGGGATTAACGTTTACACCATTTATTATAAGTTCTAAGTGAAGGTGCGGGCCTGTGGAGCGGCCGGTGGAGCCTACCTTGGCTACCAAGTCACCGCCCTTTACGCTATCTCCTTCTTTAACTAAATACTCATCGAGCTGGCGATACTTATAAGAAATGTCCTCATTTACTTTTACAATGATGTAATTGCCTGCCTCATAATCGTAGCCTGCCTCTGAGACTGTGCCGTCTGCTATTGCATAAACTTCTGTTCCAAGGGGCGCCGCAAGGTCGATGGCTTTATGTATAAGTCCGGATTCGTTTGGCTCAGTTACATATCCGTTTGTAATAAGGTATGCTGTTCCATCGTAGAACGGTCTTACCCATGTAATGACTGTTTTCTCATTAGTCTCCTGAGTCTTCTCTGTATTCTCAACCGCTTCGGCATTATCCGTTGAATCGGCAGGAGCAGTTATGTTTTCCTCCGTCTTTACTTCGGATTCATTTATTTCTGTATTAAAGCTTTTATCTTTATCCTCACTTACATCTAAAGAAGTAACATTAATGGCGCTATCCCCTCCCGAAACATCCCCTTTTGCATTGGCAGATTCGGGTAAGATTATAAAGCAAACTGCGATAATCACAGCAGTAAGCATCAGTCCTACAAAGGTTGCAATGATTCCTTTTTCTTTTAACTTCATGATGTTTTTAACCCTCCTCTTTGTGTCCGTCTCACCGAAGGCTGTAGGAGCAAGGCTTAAGCTTCTTTCTTTTGTGGAATAGAAAAGCAACCACTTTGAATACTCATCTTTTTTATCGATTCCTGTCTTAAATAAAACCGCCTCATCGCAGCTTAATTCCATATCAAGGTTAAAAAGTTTAAAAGAAAGCCAAGACAAGGGATTCATCCAAAAAACTGAAAGAATCAAAAATGCGATAAGTTTAAAGTACACATCCCCGCGCTTAATATGAGTCTTTTCATGCTCTATTACAAAGCTCATGGAGTTAACATCGCACCCAGTCGGCACATAGACTTTAGGTCTGAAGAAACCAAATGCCATGGGCGATGAAATGTAATCACACTTATAAAGAGCACCCTCTTTAAAAGAAACTTTTGTCTTTTTCTTTATGCTTAAATACCCAAAAATTCCATGGCAAATCATGAAAACAGCGCCCACAATCCATACAAAGAAAAAGATTGAAAGTGCCAAGCCTTTAGCATTTAGAGCAAAGGTCGCCACGGCGTTTCCGGGATTATCCAAAGTGTTAAAAATATACTTATCATCTACAGTTACTAAGGTGTTTACGGTATCAAGCGTTTTAAGCGCTTTATTATTAGTAATATTAAACTTAGGGAAATTAAGGCTTAAATCAAACAAAGCCCTCGCCCCAAGGCACGCCCAAAGGGCGTAAGAATACTTCTTAGGAAACTTCTTAAGGAATAGGCGTCCCAAAATGATTAAGAGAGCCACCACCGAAAAAGAAATGTTTCTTCTAAGAAAGGTTTCAAAAAATGTTGAAGCTAAATTTATATACCCTTCCATCCCTATTTCTCCTTATATTCTTCAATAAGCGCCTTAAGTTCTTCCGCTTCTTTTAAAGAAATCTTCTTTCCTCCGTAAAATGCGGCAAAAAGATCAAAGAAAGAACCTCCGAAGGTCTTATCCACAAACTCTGCGGTAGCTTCTTTTTCGGCAACGCTTCTATCGATAAGCACGTTTATGGTTGCATTATCATTAGATATATAGCCTTTCTCGCACATCTTCTTAATCATTGTGTAGGTGGTTGATTTCTTCCAGCCAAAGGCCTTGTCGCAAAGCTCCACAAGCTTTCCGGAATTCACGGGAGCGTTGTCCCATATCACCTGCATAAATCTGTATTCGCCTTCAAAAAGCTTTTCGTGTTCCATATATTAATCTCCTAAAAAGAATGGTCTATTGCAATCGACTTGCCTTAAGTCTACTGCAATAGACCAACTTTGTCAATACATTCTCCGTAAGGAAAAGAGCTTTGACTGTTTAAGTCAAAGCTCTTTACTGTCAATTATTATGGTAACAGGTCCATCATTATCGGAATAAACCTGCATATCGGCTCCAAACCTTCCGGTTTCAACCGTGAATCCTCTGTCTTTACATTCCTTTATTACAAGCTCATATAAGGGAATCGCAAGCTCCGGCCTTGCAGCCTCCGTAAAGCCCGGGCGCCTTGATTTAACATCCGCATAAAGAGTAAACTGGCTTACAATCAAAAGCTTTGCTCCCGCGTCTTTAGGGCCCACATTCATTTTTCCGTTTTCATCTTCAAAAACTCGAAGGCCACAAATCCTGTCCGCAACCTTCTTGGCGATTTCTTCCGTGTCACTTACGTGCACTCCCAAAAGCACCAAGAAACCCTTATCAATTGCCCCTACGGTTTCTCCTGATATTTTAACACTTGCTTCCTTAACTCTTGTAACTACAGCTCTCATAGACTAATATCCCATCTTCTTTAACTTGCTTACAAGCTCAACGTAAAACTCTCTTACGTCAAAGCCCTTAAAGTTTTCTCGGTTAAGATCAATCATATCGCCGTGAGAAATGCCTCGCTTACCGCTTGGCTTAAGCATTGTAAAGTCAGATCCCCAGGGAAAAGACTTTTCTCCCACAAGGCCGTCGTTGTTTCCGTCAAAGTGCTTTACCAAAAGATAAGACATGTTAAGAGGAAACCTTCCTGAAACAGGGGTAGACTGAATGGAGCCAACGGAACTATAGTAAACGCCTTCTGCGTCCTTAACTTCCTCATTCATCTTTTCACAGGCTGAATGAGTCAAATCCGTTACAGCGCTTATAAAGTCGGGATCCACATCTCCAAGCTTCTTTGCGCCCATGTTATAGGCCTTTGCAACGGCTTCTTTTTGTTTTTCCGGAATCTTTGATAATAAGTAATCCGCAAATTCGCAGCCTCTGTGGGGTGTATTAATAGTGGTTAAAGAAGCCACGCTTTTATCCATGTTAAGCTTTGAAATGGCATATCTCATGTCTAAACCGCCCTTTGAATGAGCTATGACATTTACCTTTTCGCATCCTGTTTCTTTCTTTATATCCTCAATTCTTTTAGCAAGCTGCTCGGCACTATCCTTAACGGATGAAGCACTGTTATGCTCTCCATAAAAGATTGTGGCGCCGTTTTTCTTAAGCTCTTCAGGAATTCTTCCCCAGTAGTTAAAGTGGGTAAAGTCTCTAAAGAAAACGCCGTGAACCATAAGTATCGGGTACTTTGTTTTACAGATTTCTTCGCTCTCTCTTTTTTTATTAAGCTTTATCTTTGCCTTTTCAACTTTAACTTCAAAGTCTACGGTAGAAATAATCTTAAATAATAAAATCAAATGTACGATTGGAACAAGGCCAAAGATAATTCCTAAGGCGCGAAGCTTAATGCCAAGCTGTTTACAGTTTATATAAACTATAATTATTCCTACCCAAAAGAGTACAAATTCAATGGCAATAAATAAAAACGTAAATCCCCAAAACTCCGCAGGCTCTGCCTTTAATAAGTCGTATAGGGACATCTTTCCTACCAAATTAACAATATAGTAAATAATCAGTGCCGCTGTGGAAGTCAGGAAAAATTTAAGTAAAAAGCTTCCGAAAGCACATGCATTAAGTCTTTTCATTTATAACCCTCACTTTTTTACCTATACAAAAAACTGCCACCCACCGGGTGGCAGTTTCATTCTAGCATAATTATTCTGTGTAGTTAAATACTTCTTCGCCATCTGCTGTGTAGTAGATGAAAGAAACTGAATCGGGGCGAATCTTTGATGCCTTTTCGATTTCATCCTTAACGTTTGTTACGTTTGCAGACCAGTCTACGCTGTCCTTTAAAGAAGTCTTTAATGCTTCAACCATATCTCCTGTGTAGTCTGCTGTGTAGTAATACTTGTAAACGATGCTGTTTTCCTTAACTTCCATAGCGTAGTCGCTGTAAACATCGCCGTAAGAAGAAAGAAGTTCCTGCTTAACGTTTTCTGTTTCTTTCTGAATCACGTCAGCTGTCATAAGGCCTTCAAGTGTCTTGGGTGCGCCACATGCAGTAAGTGATAAAACCAAAGCTACTGCTGTAAGTGCTTTTAAGATAGTTTTTTTCATTATTTACTCTCCTCTAGTGAAATAATTTTAACGCCCGTAAGACGTTACCTGTGTAAAATACTACTTTGAAAAACATTTGTCAAATCTGCTTTTTACCTATTTTTTCAGCTTTTTTAACCTCCGTTTTGTGCATATCGTAAAACGTTTAACCAGGCGATTTTACTGGAAATGTTAATGAATGATTAACAGATTGAGACTAAAATATGTAAGGATTTGGAAGGGCACTTTATTAGAATCGACATAGATTCGGAGGAATAGTATGAAAAGGGGAATAATAACTGTAAATACGCTTAAGCGTGTACTAAAACCTGTGTTAGGGATAGTATGCGCTATTTTATTGAACATTTTAGGAAACAGGATAGTGGGGGCCCTTAAAATCCCTCTCTTTATCGACAATATCGGCACAATACTTGCTTCCGTAATGGGTGGATACCTTCCCGGTATAATTGTGGGATATCTTACAAACATCGTTAACATGACTGCAAATGTAGACAATGTCTACTACGCAAGTATAAGCGCGCTGATTGCCGTAGCCGCTGCTTTCTTTGCTTCAAAAGGTTTCTTTGAAAAGACCTGGAAAGTAGTCTTAACAATCCCCGTTTTTGCCCTTATAGGCGGCGCTTTAGGCTCCGTTTTAACCTATCTTATTTACGGATTCGGAATGGGGGAAGGAATATCTCAGCCCTTTGCAAAAAAACTTTTGGAATCCGGCACCTTCACGGTCTTTGAAGCTCAGATGCTATCTGATGTAACAATCGACCTTATAGACAAGGCCGTTACAGTTATAATCGCATACGTAATCCTTATGCTGATTCCCGAGAGGATCAAGAACTTCTTTAAAATGACCGACTGGAGGCAAAAGCCCTTCACCAAAGAAGAAAAAAGTAAGTCAGATAAAGAAATCATAAAAAGGGTTTCTTTGGAAGCAAAAGTTACAATCATAATAAGCTCCATAATGATTGTTATCGCTTTTGTTACAACTTCCATAAGTTACCTTTTGTATCACTCATTTGCCATAAAAGAATACACTCAGCAAGGCCAAAGCACAGCAAAGCTTGCGGCTTCATATATTGACGGAGACGACATTTACCACTTCTTAAAGGAAGGAAAAACCGCTCCCCACTACGAAGAAACTCTTCAAAAGCTTGAAAAAATAATTGAATCAACTCCGGATATTGAATACCTTTACGTTTACAGGATTACAGAAAGCGGCTGTCACGTGGTATTCGATCTTGCGGATGAAGGTGGCGAAACCTCTGAACTTGGAACCGTTATTCCCTTTGATGAGTCCTTCACCAATTACATTCCGTCGCTACTCCTTGGCAAACCGATTGATCCGATTATAAGCGATGATACCTATGGATGGCTCCTTACAAACTATGAGCCTGTGTACGATTCCTTCGGAAAATGCGCATGCTACGCCGCAACGGACATTTCCATGAGCGATGTAAGGGTGGAAGGAATAAGCTTTGTCACGAAAATTGCATCTTTGTTTGCAGGTTTCTTCTTACTGATACTGGCTTTGGTTATGTGGTTTGCAAAGTATCACCTTGTTTACCCCATAAACGCCATGACCCTTGCTTCTTCAGAGTTTATTTACAACAATGAACACGACAGAAACGAAAGTATTAAGAGAATCAAAGCCTTAAAGATTTCAACGGGTGATGAAATCGAAAACCTCTATGAAGCAATTTCAAAGATGATTGCGGATACGGTTTCACACTTAAACAAGATAAAGAAAAAGGAACGTCAGATAAGCATCCTTCAAAACTGCCTTATCACAGTCCTTGCGGATGTGGTGGAATCAAGAGACCAAAACACAGGCGATCACATAAAGAAAACCGCCGCATACTCAAAGCTGTTGCTTAAGTGTATGAAGAAAAAAGGCATTCATTCAGACATTATTACCGATGACTACATTGAAGATGTGGCAAACTCGGCTCCTCTTCACGATATAGGAAAGATTGTGGTGCCTGATGCCGTGCTTAATAAGCCGGGAAGACTTGATGACGAAGAATATAAGATTATGAAAGAACACGCCAAGGCAGGCCGTCAGATTATAGATAAAGCCATGAAGCTTGTGCCAAATTCGGGATATTTAAAGGAAGCAAGGCACTTAGCATCCTATCACCATGAAAAATGGGACGGTTCGGGATACCCCGAAGGCTTATCCGGCGAAAGCATCCCTTTAAGCGCCCGTATAATGGCCGTAGCCGACGTTTTGGATGCTCTTTTATCCAAGAGATGCTATAAGCCCCCTATGGACTTTGATAAGGCTATAGGCATCATTAAAGAGGGCTCAGGAAAACACTTTGACCCTGAAATCGTCGATGTGTTGCTTGACAATCTTCCGGCTTTTAAGGCAATTGCCGATGAACACAACGAAACCTACAATGCTGCGACTTGATAAGTCGTCAACGTTTAAGTATACCTCCTAACAAAAAAAGCACATCCTTTGAGGATGTGCTTTTTACTGTCTTAAACTACTGTTTGATTACTTCTTTCCATTCGTTAATGATGCTTCTGTCTTTAAAGTAATCGATTCTCATAGCGCTTTGAACTCTTTGAAGAGTAGCGTTTGTTTTTTCTCTTGCTTTCTTGTTTCCTTCAGCGATGATATCGTAAACCGAATCAATATCGCTTTCCCACTCTGCACGTCTCGCTCTTATAGGCGCTAAGGTTTCTTCAAGCACATTTATAAGGAACTTCTTACATGTACCGTCTCCTAAGCCTCCGCGAGTGTAGTGAGCCTTTAATTCATCAAGATTTGCATATTCGGGAAGATATTCCTTGAAATGATCGTCATTGCAAAATGCGTCAAGATATGCAAATACCATGTTTCCTTCCAAGTGGCCGGGATCTTCGATTTTTAAGTGCTGAGGGTCTGTAAACATCTTTTTGTTTACCTGATCCTTAATCTGCTTTGATGAATCGCTTAAGAAAATACAGTTTCCAAGGGACTTACTCATCTTTGCCTTACCATCAACGCCGGGAAGTCTTCTTTCGCTGGCATTTGAAGGAATAACGGCTGTGGGAAGCACAAGGGTGTCACCGTAGATTCTGTTAAACTTTTCAACGATTTCTCTTGTCTGTTCAATCATGGGAAGCTGGTCTTCGCCTACGGGAACTATTGTTGCATCAAAGGCTGTAATGTCTGCTGCCTGCGAAATAGGATAGGTAAAGAAACCTGTGGGAAGTCCTTCGTCCGCAAAGCCTCTCATCTGAATCTCTGATTTAACGGTAGGGTTACGTGAAAGCCTTGCAGTTGAAACAAGGTTCATGTAGTAAAAGGTAAGTGCATGAAGGGCAGGTAACTGTGACTGCACGCACATTGTTACCTTGTTTGGATCAAGGCCTACCGAAAGATAATCAAGCACAACGTTTATAATGTTATCGCGGATTTTCCCGGGGTTATCGGCGTTATCGGTTAACGCCTGGTCATCAGCGATAAGAATGTTTATTTCATCAAACTCTCCGGAATTTTGAAGCTCCACTCTTCTTCTTAAAGAACCTACATAGTGTCCGATATGAAGTCTTCCGGTGGGACGGTCTCCGGTTAAAATAATCTTTTTATTGTTTTCCATATTTGCTCCTGTGTACCAACCTTAGAAATCGCAAGACTTGGGTGTTCTGGGATAAGGGATTACGTCTCTTATGTTTTCAACGCCTGTTAAGTACATAATCAAACGTTCAAAGCCCATACCGAAACCTGAGTGGATGCATCCGCCGTATCTTCTTGTGTCAAGATACCAGTCGATGCCCTCCTTATCTACTCCCATTTCATCCATTCTCTTAAGTAAAACGTCTAAGTTTTCTTCTCTCTGGCTTCCTCCCATAAGTTCTCCTGCCTGGGGAACAAGCAAGTCAACTGCCGCAACGGTCTTTCCGTCAGGGTTAACCTTCATGTAGTAAGCCTTTATATCCTTGGGCCAGTCTGTAACAAATACAGGTCCGTTAAAGTAATCTACAATATACTTTTCATGCTCTTTGGCAATGTCTTCGCCGTAATCGGGCTCAAACTCCCACTTAACGTCTGCTTTCTTTAAAATATCGATAACATCATGATGCTTGATTCTTGTAAACTTGGCATTGATGATACCGTTAAGCTTATCCTTTAAGCCGTTAGAAACAAACTTATCAAAGAATTCGATTTCTTCGGGACACTTATCCATTACGTACTTAACCACGAACTTAAGCATCTCTTCTTCGATATCCATAAGGCCTTCCAAATCACAGAATGCCATTTCGGGCTCGATCATCCAGAATTCGTTTGCGTGAGTCTGTGTGTTTGAGTTTTCTGTTCTGAATGTAGGTCCGAAGGTGTAAATGTCACCGTAAGCCATGGCAAAGGTTTCGCCCTGAAGCTGTCCGGAACCTGTAATAAATGACTGCTTACCAAAAAGGTCTTTTGAAAAATCAACCTTACCGTCTTCGGTTTTGGGAAGGTCGTTCATATTTAAGGTTGTAATCTTAAACATCTGGTCGGAACCTTCGCAGTCGGCTCCTGTAATCAAAGGAGTATGTACATATACATATCCTCTGTCCTGAAAGTATGTATGAACCGCCATCGCAGCTACGGATCTTACTCTGAATACTGCGGAAAAGAGGTTTGTTCTGGGACGAAGATGCGCTACCGTACGAAGATATTCTCTGGTATGACGCTTAGGCTGAATCGGATAATTTTCAGGGCAGTCGCCAAGAAGTGTTACTTCTTTTGCCTTAAGTTCAAAGGGCTGCTTGTTTTCGGGAGTAAGCACCAATGTACCTACCACCTTTACGCTGGCTCCGACTCTAATCTTAGAGATATCTTCAAAATTATTAAGTTCCTGTGCGTAAACCACCTGTAAATTTTCAAAAAACGATCCGTCGTTTACATTAAGGAATCCAAACTGTGCCTGTGCGCGGTTTGTACGTACCCAAGCGCAGATGGTCACTTCTTTGGAAGCATATTCAGATGTGTTTCTGAACAGCTCTTTAATTTTAGTTCTCATCATAGTCCTCCGTTTTCTTTTAACATATCCTCTATAATAACAAGTTTTTAGGCAAATTCAAAGAACTTTTTGCACATTAAAGCAAAGAAGTTGCCTTAAAATTATAGTCAGGTTGCTTTAGTTAACCCTAAGATGATATAGTAAGGTGGAATGAAAAAAGAAAAAGGGGCATAAAAATGACTCTGTTTATCATTCCAATATTCGGATTTTGCCTTGTGCTTGGCTTAAGAGGCTTTAGGGTAAAAAGAAGAAGGAAGCACCCAAGATACCTTTTGGGAGGCCCTATTCCAAACGATTATCCCGATCCTAACAGAAGAAACAAAAACTACTTAAAAGCGGCACCTCACTCTCCTGCCGCCCACAGACACTTTTGACCCCTTTTAAAATATCGAGGTTAGATTATGTTTTTAAAATTAAGAAACTATCTTTTTTCCGATGCACATTTGACATCGAAGGAATTTGTTGCTCTTACTCTAGAAAAAACATCAAAGACCATTCACACTATTTTGCGTGTGCTTGCATCCATCGAACTTTGCATGTTTATAATCGGGCTTTTGGCTTTTAACCTAAAAAACCCGAGAGCTGTATACTATCTTTCTTTATACGCAATTCTTTTTTTGTTTTCCATGATCGGAGACTTTTTATTTGTACATTTTGAAAAGACGAAATCATATCGCGTAGTTATTTCTTACGCAAACTTTTACTATCTTCTTGTAACCTGCTGGGGCGTAGCCATTTCAAGCCTTGATATTATGCATAAGGGCTCTGCCATAGTAGCAGTCACCACAATCATGTCGGTTTCTTTCTTTTTACTTTTAGACCCGATATTTCAATCTGTAGTGGTGCTGTGTGATACTCTTGCCCTAATGGCCGTAACCGTAATCGCAGAGGGAAAATTTTCTACCGCTCAGGCAAATATAATTATTTTCGGTGTTGTAACAATCACCGTAATAATGAGACACTTTAGATTTTCTTATAACTCCTTTATCTTGGAAGCAAAGCTTACAAACCTTGCAAAGCGTGACGGACTTACTTCCATTGCAAACAGAAATGCATTAAACGACCGTATAGCTGCAGGGGATTTTAAAGACGTAAAGAGCGTTGCCCTTTTGGATATTGATGATTTTAAGGGAATTAACGATACAAAGGGACATTTGGTTGGCGATGACGCTTTGCTTGTAATCACTTCAAGTTTAAGAGAAAACTTTAGAGACAGAGAGCTCTTTAGATACGGAGGAGACGAATTCTTGATTTTATCAAACTCCGATTGCAAGCAGACTCTTGAAAAGCTAAAGAAAATAAACAAAAAGCTTTCTAAGATTGAGCTTGATGTTTCTTTGCATGTATCCGGAGGTATTTGTGAATTAAAACCCGGAATATCAATAAAAAGCACCATCAAAACTGCTGATGATGCTTTATATCAGGTTAAGAAAAGTTCCAAAGGACATTTCCTTATTTCAGATAAATAAGTTTTTAATTTGCGGCCGCATTACTTGCGGCCTTTATTGCGTCTATAATAAGCACAACGCAAAGGACTCTTGAAGGATCCGCATGATCCGAATAATCTATTTCGTAAAAGTCTCCCCATGAAAGCCAAGCCTTTGAAACAGTGGCTATCTCGTTTCCGCACATATCATAAATGCTGTATTCGTGTCCGAAAACATCTCCCGTTACGCTCCAACCATATCCCATAACGTCGTATTCAGGCGTAAAAAGCGTAAACCTTTTTTTAACCACAGCTTCTTCAATTCCGTTTCTTTCAATTGAAAACTTCGGAAGAAAGGTTAAAAGTTCCTGCCTTATAAAGGCCACTTCCTCGTCGCGATTGTTATAAACATAAAGTTTTTTTCCTAAGCTTAAAAGCTCGCTTTCGCACTTAAAAACAACGTTTTCATTTTCATCATAAACGTTGAATTTGTCATTTAAGCTAAAAACCTTTTGTTGAATGTATAACTTCATTATCTCCCTCCTCACGGTTGATTAACTTAAGATAAGTATAGTTTCTTTTTGCAAATTCTCAAATAATAAAACCCGCAAATTAGCGGGCTTTAATTTTCTATATTGAATAATCTTTCTTTGAAAAGTTCTTTATCACACGTAAGCAAACGATATCGGCCGCTATAATAAAGACGTAAAACAGTGCGGTATATAAGCCCGAATCAATGGATAAGCAAAAATCAAAGAAACCATGCATAAGTACGGGTAAGAATACTGCCATAAAGAGATCTGTCTTCATGGCTTTCCTGTTTTCAAGCCTTTCATTTAGCTTAGCCTGGCCGTAGAAAACACCCATTGTAACCGCAAAGCATGCATGTCCGGGAATTGAAATAAGGGCTCTTGTTAAAGCAACGCTTAACCCGTGATCCAATACATACATAATGTTTTCTAAAATTGCAAATCCCATGCTTACCGTTACCGCATAAACTATTGCATCAAAGCGATAGTCAAAAGCGGGATGCTTCCAGGTTATTTTCTTTAAGAAAATGTACTTACAAAGCTCTTCAGAAACCGCCACCACCACAAAATTATCTAAAAAGACCTGGGTTTTAGTGACAAGGGAAGGCTCATCAATGCCACCGTAGACTACAAAGGATCCAAGGAGTTCCAAAAGAATCGCAGGCACTACGGATATGGCTCCGAATACCAAAAGCTTAACGATAAGCCCCATGGGTTCTTTTTCCACCCAGTCCTTTTTGTATACGTAATACATGATAAAAAGCCCCGGCAAAACTGCCGCTGTTAACAATAATCTCATAGCGTTTTCCTTTATGATTTATTCGGGTTTGTTTTTATATGTTTCGTCTATAGCTTCCAAAAGTTCTTTATACTGGCTGGCTGTTGCATGGGCGTTTGTGGAAACAGCCTTATGCTTTGCAACGGATGCAGCCGATTTTGCAATGGGCTGAATGGTGCCGGCGCCCGCTATACAGCCTCCGGGACAAGCCATTCCTTCAAGCAAATATCCGTTATATTTTCCGGCCTTTGCCTGAGCAAGTAACTTTCTGCAGTTTGCGAGGCCCTCTGCCGCCGCAACTTTGATTTCTTTATCGGGATACATTTCATGAATACAGTTTACAACAGCGTTGGCAACGCCTCCGCTTACTGCAAATCCTCTTCCGTCTCCGCTTGCTCCGTGCATTGTATCATCATCTGGAAGTGATTTAAAATCAACTTCCTTTGCTTCAAACATGCCCATTACTTCTTCGAAGGTAAGTACAAAGTCGATATCACTTCTGATTGATTTTCTGCTTGCTTCAAGTTTCTTTGCAGCACATGGACCGATAAATGCCACAAGGCATCCGGGGTGTTCTTTCTTTATTAAACGTCCCGTAAGTACCATGGGGGTAAGAGCCATGGAAATGCAGTTTGCATACTCGGGGAATAGTTTCTTTGCCATAACGCTCCAAGCAGGGCAACAGGATGTAGCCATGAATGGAAGCTTATCGGGGACTTCGTTTACAAAGTCTTTTGCTTCTTCGATTGTACAAAGGTCCGCACCGATTGCCACTTCCACAACGTCTTCAAAGCCAAGGGCCTTAAAGGCGGGGCGCATTTTTTCGGGTGTAAAATCAGGTCCGAACTGGCCTGTAGCAGCAGGTGCAATGGCTGCATATACGGGCACTTCACTTCTTATAGCCTGAATAAGCTGGAAAATCTGAGCTTTATCGGTAATTGCACCGAAAGGACAGTTTGCAAAGCACATACCGCAGGATACGCACTTTTCTGTATCGATTTCCGCTCTTCCGTATTCATCTGACTTAATGGCGTTCATGCCGCAGGCTTTCGCGCAGGGGCGCTCAAGTTTAATGATTGCTCCGTAAGGGCAAACTGATAAGCACTTTCCACACTTAATACATTTGTTTTCATCTATAACGGATTTTCCGTTCTTTATTTCAATTGCCCCCTTAGGGCAAACTTCTTTACAAGGGTGAGCAAGGCATCCCTGACAGCCTTCGGTAACCATTATCTTATTGTCGGGACAAGCGTGACAAGCAAACTTAATTACGTCGATAAGAGGCGGCTGATAGTATTTTTCAGGCTTAACGCACTCTTCCGCGCCCTGATAAACAGGTGCTTCTTCAGCCGCGGTTCTTGCCGGAAGTCCCATTGCCATACGTACCTTTTCTCTAACAATGGCTCTTTCCAAAAAAACCGAATCTCTGTATACACTTACTTCCCCGGGAATAACTCTGTAGGGAATTTCAGGCATCTTCTTTTGAAGGTCGCCGTCTTCATATTCATAGGAAAGTCTTGCGACTTCCGCATACACTTTTCTTCTTAAATCGTTTACCGAAGTATTAATTCCTCTCATAAAGAACCTCTCAAAACTATTAGGTTAATTTTTTAACAATCCCGATTAATATTATATCACATCAAAAAAAACTTCAAGTTTTATAATAAAAGTCCGTCAAAAAAATCATCCGTTTTGTTTTGCGAACTGCTTCTTTCTATTAAGTAGGCCTTAGCCTGCGCCATTTTGTCACCCATGTCTTTTAAAAGAGCATCGGTTTCTTCGTTTGAAGGATTTGTGATATCGATATAAAGCTTTAAATAGTCTAAATCCTCAGGGTAATCTTCTTTTAAAAGAAACCAGGCGGCCTTATTTTCCGTGTTAAAAGAGTGGTCCAAAATGTACTTTTCAAGGGTAGCTTTTGAATCACTTGATAAGTGATCGCTGTTTTTTAGCCTCAAAAAGCAAAGCTCATACTTAGCTTTCCCCACTTCCTTAAGGTATTCCTTGCTTTCTCCCAAAAGTTCTCCGTCAACGGATCCAATGCCGTCATAGGAAATATCTTCTTCCCCGCAAAGAGCCCTGTCAGAGTAACCTTCAATGTCTTCCTGAGAAAGAAAGGCCTTTAAGCTTATGTCAAAACGCTCGTACCAGGCCTTGCTTCCAAGGTCACTGTCCCTTAACAGAAGGGGTGCCGGAAGTTTATTTACCAAAGCTGCCAAAAGATACTGAGTCTTTCCCGCGTTATCGCTTAGCTTAATGCTTTTAAGCCTCTCACAACCTTCAAAAACGTTCTTCCCAAAATCGATGCTGCTTTTATCGCCTCTTACTCTAAACTTTGTTAAGTGCACGCACAAAGAAAACGCCCAGTCTCCTATAGTTTTAACGGAATTTGGAAGATAGGCTTTTCTTAATCCTTTGCAGCCTAAAAAAGCCTTTTTATCGATTGAAGTAACATAGTATTTTTTTCCGTTTTCTTCTATCGATGCAGGAATTTCAAGCTTTGCATCAAGGCCTTCGTATCCTGTAAGTGAGGCCTCTTCGTCTTTAGTTTCAAATAAAAGGGTAAATCCCCCTGCTTTAACATTTATCATATAAATTCAAGTATTTCTTTTCTTAGATTCTGCTTTCTGTCATTTACCATTAATCTCTTTTGATAAGTGTCGTATTCACTGCTTCCAAATGAAGCAAGAAACCTTGAAGAGCTTTCTGAAAGAGTGATCTCAGTAACTGCTACAAGCATTTCGTTTGAATCTTCTCCAAAGATTTCATTTACCGCCTTAAAGAAATTGTCGATGTGTTCTTTTACCTTTAAAGTGGCATCTTTCAGCGCTTTTACGCTTTCATTATAAGAAGCGCTTACGTCTTTTTCTTCTTCAAAGGAAGAAAGAAGCGCTTTTATCTTATTTTGCACTCTTAACTCTTTTTGACTTAAGGTGCCTGCTTTCTTTTTCTTTAAAATAAAGTCATCATGGCTCTTTTTAGTTTCTTTTACAGCTTTCTTTATATCCTTACTTTCGCTTATTTTCTTAACTTCCTCTTTAATAATCATAAGGCAGTCAAGGTTTTCGCATACGTCCTTTGTTTCACCTTTTACCTTGTCTAAAAGCATGCCAACAAAGGTTAAGCGTTCATCGATTGCGGCTTTTAAAAGCTTTTCCTTTAACTCTTTTGAGACACTTCCCGATAAAAGCTCGCCGATTTTATAGTTTCTTTTATACTTGTTGTAAAGGTCGTAATAGGCCGAAAACTCGTGAACCACTTCTTTGTTTCTTAAATACTGTTCCACTAAAGAATCCGTTACTTTAAGCCCTTCTTCTTCATAAAGGGTAATTACGTCGGATAAATCTTCCCAACCTCTGGCGGTTACGTAAGCTTTCCCGGAAACCGTGGTTTCAACCTTATAAAAGAACTCTTTCTTTAAATCAAGGAAGCTTAAAATTGCAGGGTGAAGGCCTTTATCTATGGCATACTTTCTCCATGCGTCATAATCTGCCTCCACTTCCAAAACCTTTAATCTATCCAGGGTAACAACGTCAAATTCGCGCACGGATCTGTTAAATTCCGGGGGATTTCCCGCAGTTACAATCACCCAGCCGTTTGGAACCGAGTGCCTTCCGAATACTTTGTATTGTAAAAACTGAAGCATGGAAGGATAAAGAGTCTCTGATACACAGTTAATTTCATCAAGAAATAAGATACCCTCTTTTGTGCCGCTTTCTTCCATTGTTTCATAAATCGAAGCTATGATTTCACTCATGGTGTATTCAGAAACCGAGTATTCTTTTCCTCCAAAGTCCTTCTTTTCAATGAAAGGAAGCCCTAGAGCTGACTGACGGGTGTGATGAGTCATTGAGTAGCTTACAAGTGCAATATCAAGTTCTGAGGCTATCTGCTCCATAATGGCGGTTTTTCCGATACCGGGAGAGCCAAGCAAAAATATGGGGCGCTGCTTTGAAACAGGGATTCTGTACTCTCCGAATTCATCTTTCTTTAAATACACTAAGACAGTGTTTTTAATATAGTCTTTTGCTTCTTTAATGTTCACTTTTGTCTCCTTTATTCGCTAAGCACAACTTTTATTGCCCAGTTTGGGACTTTCGGCGCATTTTTATCATCATTCATAAATGCAAAAATAACATCATAATCAGGTGAAACGCTTGGGTATATTCCGTATCCGTCGGTTAAATACACAAGCCCCTTAAGATTTGTAAATTCCTTTTTATTTATAAGCTCATTTACATATTCAAATGCCGGTCTAAAGTCAGTTGCTCCAAAGCCGGATAACTTGAATTTATCAAGCATTGCATTAAATTCTTCCATAGAAGAAATCTTTATATCTTCCCACACTTTTCTGTCTGCTTCCAAAATATGGATGTTTACAGCCTTAAAGAAAGAAGCGGATGAAGAAAGAATATCGTAGGTCTTTTTTAAAAACTTTCTTACGGTTTCTCCGTTACAAGAAGCCGAAGTATCAAGCACTATTACAAACTCTTTTACTTTTTTACTTAAAGAGTATTCAAGCGGCTCTATAAGAGGGAGATTCCCGTATTTTTCAAGGCCGTAAGTATAGTAAATGTAATCAAACTCGTCATCATTTACCTTTAACTCTTCACCTTCCACGCAAAAAAGCTTTAAAATGGCGTCGTAGTCATATCTTGTCTTGTTGGCATCACTTATATTTTCATATAAAGATTCGCCGCCTTCTCCCGCTTTTGAAAAGGATTCAAGCTCTGCCTTTACTCTTTTTGATATCTTTTGCCAGTCTTCTTCCGAAAGAAAGGTTTCAGGCTTTTCTTTGTAAGATTCTCTCTCCCTATGTATATCCATTGCAAAGACTTTTGCATATTTTTTCTTTGAATCGTTTGAAATGCCTCCCACCATAAACTCTCTGTATAGTTTATCTGCAGAAATTGCGGGCACCCATTTTCTTAAGCGGTTAATTATGATTCTTTCTTCTTCGTCTCTCATCATTTTGGCGCCTTCTAATTCCATTTCCAAAATGATGTTTTCAACCGCTATGTCACAGGCAATGTTCCAATACTCTTCGTTTTCTTTATCGTATCTAAAGGGATGCATGAAAATATAATGAAACATTACATGAAGATAAAGCCTTACCGCAAATCCCGGCTCATTAACATAGTCTTTCAATAGACACTCGGGATCATAGAAAAGGTTTTTTCCGTCACATTGGTAGCCGCCAAAGTTTTTTACCTGTGTTAAGTTTAATTTGTTTAAAGCATTGTCAAAAAAGCGAAACCTTACGGTGATGGTGTCTCTTGCAAGTTGCATTACCTTTTTGGCATATTCACCTATCGCCCGTTCGGAATCCTTATTTTGAGACGTTTTTCCCACTAAAAGTACCTCTTTTTTATCTATCCGTAGACCGATACGGTCAAATTTAGCTTTCCTTTTTTGCTGACTCCTATTTGACCTTTTAAGTCAAATTTCCCAAATCCCCTAACGCTTATTCGGTCACCCTCTTTTACCTTGGTGGCATTGCCGGTGGTCAAACGCCCGTTAATAAAGACTTTTTGTTCTTTAAACAGTATAACACATGCCTCTCTTGAAATGTTAAAGACTCTGGCCACCACTGCGTCCACTCTTTCGGAAGACACCTGAATAGTCTTTTCCGTTTTCTTTATTTCAATTTCATTGACTTTTTCAGTCACCACTTCTGCCTTCACAACTGTGTGCTTTACTCTTGTCAAATTCTCAATAATGTATTGTGATATGGACTCAAGGCAAAATAGATAGGCATGCTTATCTTCCACTAAAATATCGCCGATAGTCTCACGCTCTATTCCAAGGTTCATTAAAGCTCCAAGGAAGTCTCTGTGGTTTAGATTATCGGCGAACTTTTCATTTAATGGAACTATTTTTAAACATACAATAGGAAAGGGCTCTTCGTAACCAAAGATGTCCTTTCCTCCAAATCGTATTATTTGTCTTTCTGAAGCGTCCATCCCTCCGAAGGCTTCGGAGGGAATAAACGCCAATTCTTTACTCATTTCTATGTATTCAGAAAGCTCAGCTTCCGATAAGAAATTGGTAAATGTATACTGAGTGTTGTTATACGCTCTGTTTGCAAGTTCTGAAAGCCTTGCGCGAAGTAATGAATCCATTATTTAAAGTATCCTTCGATTCCAAGATCTTTATAGCTTATGGCTATTTCGATGGGGCCTGCTGCGTAGGGGCCTAAAACATAAGGATCAAACACAACCTTAATTCCATCGTTTTCCCATATTATAGCAGATTCAAGGCTTGAATACTCATATGCCGAATCATAAAGATCCTGTCCTTCACTAAAGAAAGGATAATTGTCTTCACTGAAAGTCTTTGAATACTCTAAAGTAGCATTGGCAACAAGCTTCTTAAAGTCTTCTTCGCTTCCTTTATATAAGTCTTTTAAAGTAACCTCATCGCCTGTGCTCTTATCAAATAAGTAGTAAATGTATAAAGGCATTCCGTGAGCACCGCCCGCGTACCAGTATCCGTCATATTCAACGGTTATGTATCCGCTTGCCACGTCTTTGATTTCTTGAAGTTCATACTCGTTTGTAACCTTGTATGAAACCGTTCCATGTCCTTCACAAGATCCGGCGCTTTCGTCAACATATTCATCACTTGAAAGCGCAAGCTCCACACGGCTTTTAGCTTCTTTTTTAAGATAATCATTTATCTTTGCATAGACTGTTTCATCGTAAAGTTTTAAATCAAAAACAGGATAATCGCTGTATGCCTGTACTAAGGGCTCTCCGCATTTATCACAAAGTCTGGTTTCGCTCATTCCTTCAATAGTTACGCCCTTAGGTGCGTTTGATTTGGCAAGTGCGATATCTGTTCTTTCAGGTGTAACTTTTGCATCAGAATCCGAAGGAATGGTGTACCATGCTACTTCGTTTCCGTCATCGCTTAGGAAATAAATGTTTTTGTTTAAGACCTTAAAATCGCATATTCCGGGACCATAGATTGGCATGCCGGGATGTTTCTTTTGCTTATATAAAACGGAGTCTACCTTAGTTTCGGTATCAAATGAATGTACTTCATATTCTTCAAGTCCGAATTCAGACTCGTCTATCATGCTGTAGTAAATCTTTCCGTTTGCGTAGTCTAAAAATGAATTAAATCTTTCTGCGATAACGAATGTGGCATCGCCTTGCAAATCAAGCATCATAAGGTTCTTTGCCCAGTAATCGTTTTCATCTTCAACACTTGCGGAATATACAAGATCGTATTTATCGTATGCATAAATCTCATATGAGTTTTCAAGGTCGTAAACCGCCACATCTTCAGCGTTTCTGTCTTTACATGTTACTCTGCTTTCTTTATAGTCATAAGCTGCGATGAATCCCACTTCATCCATAAGTCTGTCAAGGCAGGATTCTCTTCCTCCTAAATCACTGCAGGTCGACTTATCGCCGATTGTATCAAACAAAGCATTGTTTGTATCGTTTGGTAATTCTTCAAGAGTGTTTACATCAAATTTTCTCTCATCATATTTTGCGTCATCGTAAGAATAAGAACGTACGAACACATATCCGTTGTAAACATCAAGGCTTCTTACTCCCGGAACATCACAGATAAATTCTTCGTTACCGGATGATAAATCTTTTCTTTTTACATCATATCCGTAGGTATCACTGTCAGACTTCCATGTCGCGTAATATACATATCCGCCGTTTTCAAATGCATATGCGGAATTTTCCGGGTAAGTGTAACTGCCAACAGGGCCTTCGTTTTCATCCAATTTAAGTACTTCGCTAAACTGAGTGGTCACAACGGATCCCGCATAAATGGGGCGCGACTCTCTTTGACTTTTTTCTTCTTTACCTTCATCAACTATGTCGCCTCTTTCCTCAATTGAAGATTCTATCGGGGTATTTGAGGCCTCAACTTTTTCTTTAATTACATACTTATCTGCCGCACAGCCTGTTAAAAGCATGGGCACAGTCAAAAGCGCAATGGCAAAGCCGCTTTTAAACCTCCAACTATTGTTTAAATTTCTTCTCATAATAATTCTCCTTTTATATCCCTCATTTTATTACTCCACTACAAAAAAGTTAACACCCAAAGTTTCATATAAAAAGGACATCGCTCTTAAGATTTACTTAATTTGTGCGATGTCCTTGTTAGTTTTAAAATATTTTCTTCTACCTGTTAGTTCTGAGTGTAGATATCGTTGTCAGGATTATAACCATCCGGTGCATCTTCCATAATCAAAGCTGCAATGATGTAAGCCAAAAGGCCTGTACCAAATCCAAAAAATAAAATTGCGACGATCAATCTTACGATTGTTGAATCCATGTTAAGGTATTCTGCAATACCGCCGCAAACACCTGCTAACTTTCTGTCTGTTCTTGACTTATATAATTTTTTCTTCATTTTTTATCCCTCTCATAAAATAATGTTTGTTTGTAAGTTAAATTTGTAAGTGTTTTGTTTGTTTATGAGATAAGTATATACGGCTTTTATTTAAAAATATACCCCTGTAGCAGCAATATATTTAATTATATTTCTCTTTTTTTGAAAAATATGGTGACAGTGTTGACTTTTTATTTAAAAAATAGCAATAATCGTAGTATGAGGTTTTTCGAAAAATGCTTATTTTTTGTTAGCCTCGGAGGATGTAAAAATGATAGAAAATCTAAAAGGCGTATACGAAACCGTCAACTTTAAAAAAGATACAAACATCAGATTATACCTAAATAGTGAGATTGAGGACTACCCTCCCCATTGGCATACTCCCATAGAATTTGTTATGCCACTTGAGAATGAGTACTTCGCAGAATGTGTGCAAGAGAAGGTTTCTTTGCGCGTTGGTGATATATTAATTATTGCTCCCGGATGTCTTCATTCTTTATATTCGCCAAAAGGTCCCGGTAAAAGAATTATCTTCCAGGCAGACCCTTCTGTGCTCAGAGGCATGAAGGAAATAGATACGGTCATTTCGATTCTATCGCCCATGTATATTGTAACTCCGGAAGGCCTTCCTGAAATTTATGATGAACTTAAAGAGATTATGCTTTCCATTAAAGATGAGTATGAGAAGAATGCTTCTTTATCCGAAGCCGCAATTTATTCTAAGGTTCTTCAAATGCTTGTGTTAATCGGAAGAAAGTTTGCAAACGAAGCTCCGAAGTTTGCTCACACAGGTAACAAGCATCAGGAATACACAGAAAAGTTTATGAGAATCTGCGATTACATAAGCATGCATTGTACCGAAGATTTAACCTTGGAAGCTATCGCCGATATGGCAGGCTTTTCAAAGTATCACTTCAGTCGCTTATTTAAGCAGTTTACCAATGTTTCTTTTTACCAATATTTAAGTCAAAACAGAATTTACAATGCAGAAAAGCTTTTGGCCATTCCCGAATACAGCATTACGGCAGTTGCATATAATTCGGGATTTACATCCCTTTCTTCGTTTATAAGGATGTTTAAGATTGTAAAAGGCGTTACACCCTCAGAATTTAGAAGCATGTACAGAAAATAAAGTAAAAGCGTATCGATATTCTCGATACGCCTTTTTTTATTCTGAAACAAGTGCATTTATTTCTTCTGTTGTCTTACCCTTAAACTTAACTTTATAGATTCTAAGAAGTGAATCATCGATTCTTTCTTTTGCTATTACTCCGCTGTTTACGGCTTCGATTACGCCCTCATAAGCTTCCTTAAAGTTTTCGGGGTTTAAAACCATATCGGCTCCCGCCTTAATGGCGTGAATGGAAGCTTCTTTTGAGTCTAGGTAAGAAGAAACCGCAGCCTTTGAAAGAGAGTCTGTGATAATAACCACGTCATTATATCCAAGCTCGTTTCTTAATAAATCTGTCATTACATATTTTGACTGAGAACACTGAGTATTGTCTCCTGTCAAATTCGGTGCTGAAACATGGCTTACAACCACCATGTCTGCCCCTGCATCGATTGCGGCTTTAAAGCTTACAAATTCGCAAGCTCTCATTTCATCCGCAGTTCTTGTGGATACGGATAAGCCATTGCTTGTATCTTCTCTTGCGCTTCCATGGCCCGGGAAGAACTTAACGCCTGCGTATATACCGTATTCATGAAGGGCGTTTACGTTCTTTGCAGCCATTTCACCGCACATATTTGCATCTTCCGAGAAAGAACGGTTTTGCATAAATTCATTATCGGCATCGGTTAAAGGGTCTGCAATAATACCAAGATTAAGATTTATATTTGAGCTAACCAGGTAGTTCGCTATCTTTTCTTCTTCCAAATAAGCTACCGTCGGATCTGCATTGGCGCCTATGTCCTTTGGAGTCATTGTAGCGGTAACTTTCATTTCTTTTGGAAATACTGAGTTTCCAAGCTCTTCATCCACCGCCAAAAACAACGGGTACTTTGAAAATTCCTTGGTTTTTGCAAGCATATTTGAAAACTGGTCTTTATCAACCATGTTCTTTGCACCGTATATAAGCCCACCCACAGTATATGCTTCAAGGGCTGCCTTTGTGCCGTCCCCTGCTCTTATTGCAGCATCAACGTCGGTTATCTGTTCGGGCGTTACGATAAATATTCCCGCAACCTTTTCTTCAAGGCTCATTTTAGCTATATAGTTTCTTATTGCTTCTTCATATAAATCATTTTCTGTAGGCTCTACTTCTGTAGGTTCGGGAGGTGCTATAACCACTTCCTCTTCATCGTTAATGAGCTTATCTATTTCCGATGTGTCATCACCGGTATCGACCGTTTCCTTTGTAATCTCAGTGTCTATCTGCTGCTTTGATGAAATGCCTTTAATAAGCATCTTCACGCCGGCATAGCCTAAAATAATGATTGTAAACACAAAAAGAAGAAGGAATATCCACGACATCATGCGTTTCTTCTTGTGCTTCTTCCTTCTTGTTTCTTTCCTTTGAGCGATTTCTTCTTCATCAAAGGACTCTATATCAAAAATGTATTTGTTGTCCTGTCCCATGGTAATTACCTATCCCTTGTATACTCCTAAATAATCATACACTAAATAGGGGCAAAGGGAAAGTAGCGCGATAAAAAATTAAGACAATACAAAAGGGAGGGCGCGTAGTTTTTCTTTCAAATTACTTTAACTCACTGCGCCCTCCCCCGTAGAGATTCTTCTAACAACTCGTCCAAGGGACTTTTCCTTCCTTTCTCCTTCAATCTTTCCATGTCTTCTTTTGTACAGTTGTACCGGACGTTAAAATTTCTCACCGTCCCAAAACTATGTACTCGATATCAACGGTTGGTATTTATGTTATTCAGTTGTTAAGAAAATAAGTAGTAAGGTGGTCCGTACCTCCTTTTCTTAGTCTATATGAAATTTTACACAAGTCCTTTCTATAGATTAGATAGTCCTTACTTCTGATTAGATAATACCATTTTGCCTTCTATTTTGTCAATACAACTTTGTTAATAAACTATGAATTTTCTCTTAACTCAAAATAAAAGAGCCAAATTGTGTATACAATTCGACTCTTTTAAAAAATTCAAATTATTTAAATAAATTATAATCTTACGACTACAAAGATATCATAAATTGCCTTAATGGCTGTCTCAAAGTCTTTGTTTTCAACACCGATGATGATGTTTAACTCGCTTGAACCCTGATCAATCATCTTAACGTTTACGTTTGCGTGAGCAAGTGCGGAGAAGATTCTTCCTGCGGTTCCTCTTGTAGACTTCATACCTCTACCTACGACTGCAATCAAAGCTAAATCTGCTTCAATATCGATGGTGTCGGGATTTGCCATTCTGTGAATGGTTGAAACCACCTGCTGTTCCTTATCAATGAACTCGTCCTGGTGAACAAAGATTGTCATTGTATCGATTCCTGAAGGCATGTGTTCAAAGCTGATTCCGTTGTCTTCAAATGCCTGAAGAACTTTTCTGCCAAAACCGACTTCTGAGTTCATCATATCTTTTTCAATGTTGATTGAGCAAAAGCCTTTTCTTCCGGCAACACCTGTGATGGTGTACTTTGACTTTTGACAGGTGCTTTCCACAATCCATGTACCGTTATCGGAAGGGGCATTTGTGTTACGAATGTTAATGGGAATACCTTCTCTTCTTACAGGGAAGATTGCATCTTCATGAAGAACGGTAGCTCCCATGTAGGATAACTCTCTTAATTCTTTATATGTGATTGTCTCGATTACTTCGGGGTTATCGATAATTCTTGGATCTGCAATCAAGAAACCTGAAACATCAGTCCAGTTTTCATATACATCCGCTCTGCAGGCTCTTGCAACGATGGAACCTGTAATATCGGAACCGCCTCTTGAGAAGGTCTTAATCTTTCCGTTAGGAAGAGATCCGTAAAATCCCGGGACTACGGCATTTACAACGGTTTTAAGTTTCTCTGATAAAATGTCATTTGTAAGCTCCGCATCAAATTCACCGTCTTCGGTAAATTTAATAACTTCTGAAGCATCGATAAATTCAAAGCCCAAATACTTTGCCATTATAAGGCCGTTTAAGTATTCGCCTCTTGAAGCCGCATAATCGCGACCGGCCTTATTTATAAAGTTTTCTCTGATTGTTTTAAACTCATCTTCCAAAGAGTATTTAAGGCCGAGTCCGTCGATGATTTCAACGTATCTTGCCTTTATTTCGGCAAGGTCCGCGTCAAGCTTTTCAACCGTACCTTTTCCCGAAATGGATGCGTAACATGCATAAAGCATGTCGGTTACTTTCTTGTCTTTAGAGTTTCTTTTACCGGGTGCGGAAGGAACCACAAATCTTCTTTCCGTATCTCCCTTAATGATTTTATATACCTTTTTAAACTGATCGGCACTGGCTAAGGAGCTTCCGCCGAACTTTACGACTTTACTCATTAATTTTCTCTCTCCATTTTTTAAACACAAAAACATTATAATTCCAAGAAAAGACTTCGTCTATCTTTATTTTTGCAAGCGAATTACATTAATACAAGGACCGATAAGTGCTTTCTTGGATGCAAAATCTGCTTCGGTCATTTCTTTTGTTACAAAAGCAAATTCATCAAAGTAACCTTCGTTGACTTTTTCCACTTCACCAAAGATTTCTTCTGTAAGTTCTCTGTCTTCAGCCTTTACTCTTACAAAGAAGTTCTTTACGGAATTATCAAAGCCGTCAAGCTTAACGGATTCATCTTCCCAGTTGCAAGGAAGGTGCTTGCCTTTGTTCTTTGCACATTCCACAACGTCTGCGCAAACTGCACTGGCTGTGGGAAGTTTACCTGCGCCGCGTCCAAAGAACATTGCATCTCCAAGCATGTTTCCTCTTACCAAAATCGCATTGTAAACATCGTTTACGTTGCTTAAAGGACTTTCCAAATCAACAAAGAAAGGAGCTACGATAGCGTAAGAACCAGTATCTCTGTTTTCAAACTTTGCCAAAAGCTTAATTGTCTTTCCAAGATGTTTTGCATATCTAAAATCTCTTGAAGAAATATTAGTGATTCCTTCGGTGTGAACGTCTTCATAGTTAACTGTTTTTCCATATACCAAAGAAGAAAGAATGGCAATCTTTCTTGCGGCATCAAAGCCTTCCACATCGGCTTCGGGATGAAGCTCTGCGTAGCCTAATTCCTGAGCCTCTTTTAAAACGTCGTTAAAATCGGCTTCTTCTTTATCCATTTTTGTAAGCATGTAATTTGTGGTACCGTTTACAATACCGATTACAGCCTTTATTTCATCAGCGGTTATTGCATCCTGCAAGGGACGAATAATAGGAATGCCTCCACCTACGGAAGCTTCGAATTTGTAGCTGCAATTATGCTTCTTTGCAAGATTAATAAGTTCGGGACCGTGAAGGGCCACAAGCTCTTTGTTTGATGTGCAGACGCTCTTTCCGTTTGAAAGAGCCATCTTCGTAAACTCATAAGCTGCATTTACGCCGCCCATGGTTTCGCAAACAACGTCTATATCTTCGTCTTCTACGATTTCTTTAACATCGTGAACAATGAGTTTTTCAAAAGGATCTCCGGGGAATTCTCTTAAATCAAGAACTGCCTTAACCTTTACCTTTTCTCCTACGTTCTTTTCGATGACTTTCTCATTCTTGGTTAACACCTCCACGACACCGCTTCCTACGGTACCGTATCCAAAAACACCCACATGAATCATTATTATTTACTCCAATCATTATTCTTTCGCAATTAATTTAACGGAATGTACTCCCGGCATATCTTCCATTTTTTCAAGCATGCTTGCCACATCCAAAGTGGTTTCAAGAATCTGCACGCTTAAAGAAAGGGCTGCCGTAGCATTTATAGGAATGGACTGATGAATGGTAAGAATGTTTGCACCGTGGTCCGCAACAATTTTAAGTAAGTCTGAAAGGACACCGGGCTCATCGTCCATCTGTGCGTTAATTGTGATTGTGGTTCCCTGAGAATTATCATGAAACTCCATGATGTCATCTTTATATTTGTAAAAAGAAGACCTGCTGATGCCCACAATTTCCACCGCTTCCTGGATGGTGCTTACTTTGTGCGTTTCAAGTAACCTTTTCGCCTCAACAACGCTAAGCAAAACATCAGGAACGGCCTTTTTCTTTATTACGTAGTACTCAGACATTTCTGCCATGTTTGTTCTCCATTCAAATACACTTGTTCGCCGTTGAAAGAAAGTTTAACACATTAAAGTGCTTTAATCAACTAAAATCTTAACTATTTTTCAAAGCATTATTCTGTATTTTTATAAGAAATTACCAAATAAATATACATGCGGTTAAAATGGCGTATTTATAGGCTTTACGGGATTAAGATTAAATTGAAATGAGCCCCGCGGCTGGCAACCTGCGAGGCTCATTTCGAGAGAAGTTAGATTAAAGGATACTGGCTGGTTAATTCAAGAACGCGTGCTTTGGCTGAATCAATTGCCGATTCACCGTCTTTGATTATAGAAGCAATCAATTCGGCAATTACATCCATGTCCTTAGTGTTCATGCCACGGCTTGTAACCGCGGGAGTTCCCAAACGGATGCCCGATGTAACAAAGGGCTTTTGAGGATCGTTTGGAATGGCGTTCTTGTTGGCGGTGATGTGAGCGGCGTCAAGCCACTTTTCAACTTCCTTACCTGTACGATTAAAGTTGGTAAGGTCTACTAACATCAAATGATTGTCCGTACCGCCCGAAACAATCTTGATGCCTCTATTCATAAGGCCGTTACAAAGGGCCTTGGCGTTATCGATAATGTTCTTTTGATATGTCTTAAATTCAGGTTGCAAAGCTTCTTTAAAGCAAACGGCCTTAGCAGCGATAACATGCATCAAAGGACCACCCTGAGTGCCGGGGAATATTGCTTTATTAAAGTTATACTTATCCTGCACATCCTGATTGCAAAGAATCAAACCTCCTCTGGGACCTCTTAGGGTCTTATGAGTGGTGGTAGTTACTACATCAGCGATTCCTATAGGAGATTCGTGAAGACCTGCCGCAACCAAACCTGCAATGTGTGCCATATCAACCATCAAAACGGCTCCGCAATCATCTGCCGCTTTTCTGAATTTCTTAAAATCAATCGCTCTTGCGTAAGCGGAAGCACCTGCAATAATAAGCTTGGGCTTATGCTCCATAGCAAGATCGTACATTTTATCATAATCAATGAAGCCGTTATCATCCGTACCGTAGGGAACTACATTAAAGTACTTACCGGACATATTAACTGGGCTTCCGTGTGTGAGATGACCGCCGTGAGCAAGATTCATGCCCATGATGGTGTCACCGGGATTTAAAATTGCAAACTGAACTGCCATATTGGCCTGAGCTCCGGAATGGGGCTGAACATTAGCATATTCACAACCGAAAAGTTCCTTAGCTCTCTCAATTGCAAGATTTTCAACAACGTCAACGCATTCGCAACCACCGTAATATCTCTTTGCGGGATATCCTTCGGCATACTTGTTTGTAAGAGGACTGCCCATTGCCGCCATGACCGCTTTGCTTACCCAGTTTTCGGAAGCAATAAGTTCTATATGGTCGTTCTGTCTTTTCTGTTCTGCCGTAATGGCGTCGGCGATTTCGGGATCGACATTCTTAATCTCGTCGAATGAGTACATATTTTTCCTCCTGACTTTCGTCGTTTACTGCTTTAACGTTTTAAATTGGTTTTATTATAGCATACAATTATACAATTGCAACACGAAGTTTTATAAATATGCAAAAATCGTCATTTTCATAAATTATGGCTTTTTTCGTTTACTTTCTTTGGGCAAATTGGTACACTTTTCTTATAAAAAACACACATCCCCGGAGGTCTGTATGTATTACTTTTTGGTTAACCCTGCTTCAAAATCAAATCACGGAATGCTTATATGGAACAAAATTGAAGAATATTTGCAAAGCGAAAATATAGAATTCGAAGTATATTTTTCAAAACGTCCGGGACATATGCTTGAGCTTATGAGAGACATATGCAATGAGCATATTGAAGATAAAGAAAGAATCAATGTTGTAATTTTAGGCGGAGACGGCACTTTCAACGAAGCCATCCAGGGAGTTGTTTCTTTTGACAAAGTAAATATAGGATACATTCCCACAGGCTCAAGTAACGACTTTGCCAGAGCCGTTGTCTTTAGTGACGACCCAATCGAAAATGTAAAGAAGGTTTTATCCTGCAAAGAGCCTTTAAAATACGATATAGGAAAACTTAAATACGAAAGTATGTCGGACGAAAGATCCCGTTTGTCATCGGGCCCAATTTCATCTACCCGCTATTTTAACGTATCCTGCGGTATCGGTTTTGATGCTGCAATCTGCGAAGAAGCCCTTAACTCAAAAGCAAAAGATATTTTAAATAAAGTAGGTCTTGGAAAACTTGCTTACGCATTGATCGGTGTAAAGCAAATTTTCACCGCCAAGCTTTGTAACGCAGCTTTAATATTAGATGATACCGACGAAATAAAAGTAAATCGTTGTCGCTTCATTGTAGGCATGAACACTTGCTTTGAGGGCGGTGGCTACAAATTTGCACCAAACGCAGTGCCGGACGATGGTTTCTTGGACATCTGCTGTGTAGGCGACTTCACACCTTTCCAGGTTATCATGACTCTTCCCGCAGCGCAAAAAGGCACTCACGTTAAAAACAAAAAGATCCACACCTATCATGTCAAGTCCTTTGAAGTGATAACCGACTCGCCTCTTTGGGTGCACACAGACGGCGAAGTCCACACCAAGTCCTCCCACATCAAAGTAAGCCTCATCCCCGGCGGCCTTAGGTTCTTATGGAGCTAGCCAATCCCGGGGATAAAATGAATTCATACATTCGGAAATATATATACATCCGATGATTATATAATGTTTTTCGACACGCTCTCGCTCTTCTTTTTGCATAGCGGACGGTGGCATAGCCACCTTACTAGGCTCGAAAAAACCTCGCCAAGTACCAATGCAAAAAGAGGGTCTTCAAAATCATTATATAATCATCGGATGTTTGTTTTTATCTTTGCTATTGTATGAATTCATTTTATCCCCTTGCCAACCCATAGCCGGCTACAAAAGCGCTACGCGATAGTGGGTATAGGGGCGTTTACTCAATAGTCAGTGTAAAACGCAAACATCGAGAGTTTATATAATGGATTTGAGACTTTGTGGAGCCTCGGCACTTAACGAGCCGGACCGACGGGAACGGCGAGTTTAGTGAGCAGGCTTCTTTATTGCCTGCGGCCGCTAGTGCGGAGTACTAAGCGCGAGCGGGTCGAAAACCATTATATAAACTCTCGATGTTTAATTAACAATCATCATAGGAGTAAACGCCCCTATACCCACTCCTACCTAAGGCGGAGGCTTTCGTACTTGGCGTGGGTTTCAAGGCAATACATGAGTTCTTGGAAGCGGTCCTCTATAGGGCCGTCTTTTATGTCTAAGTCTAAAGATACTGCCATTGTGTTTATCATTTGGTCTGTAAGGCGAGGATGCAGGTGACCAAGAATCTTGATTTTTTCATCCATTGTGTCTGCATCAAGGAATTCCATAAGGCCCGGGTCTACCAAAGAATCAACTTTTTCAAAGCGATATTTGGCGGTTGCTTCAGGGTATTTTTCTTTGTCAACTTCACTCATAAACATTTCTAAAGGACGGGCATACACACCGCCTTCTCCGTAGAGAGCTCTGTAAACAACCATCTGCTCTCCGGTTTCTGAATGAGTGGCAATTGTCACTATCTGATAAAGATTTCCTTTAAAGTGCTTATATATTTCATTTTCTTTAGGGTCTTGTCTCATGTGTTACATTGAGCATGATATGATCAAAAGCTCTACGCTCATCATATCGCCCAAATCTCCTCTCTTAATGTCTTCGTCAGCCTTGGCGCATGCCTCAAGGTTTCTTTTAATATCCGATATATTCATGCGTCTTACCTGATCGATTATTTTTTTAACCACCCAATCGGGAGTTGAAATGTAGGATGCAATCTGACTTGCGGGAAGGCCTTTGTTTAGGCCGTCCTTTACTGTATACATCTGGGTATACTGCCTTACTAAGAGCGAGAGTATATGAAAAGGTGACTCTCGTAAAGTAAGCAAGTCGTAATATAGCCTTAAGGCTTCTTTTTGTTTGTGAAGCGCAATGGCCGTTATCATATCGAATATTTTATTGTTTATCTGGTGGGTGCAGACGGTATCCACATCTTCTATGGTGATTGAGTCTTTCTCTAAGCTCCATGCCAAAAGTTTTGACATCTCGTTTTGAAGAAGGGTCATATCTTTTCCACATTCAGAAACAAGATAATAGGCCGTCTTTGAATCTAAGTTTTTTCCTTCGGCTTTTGCCATATTAAAAAGCCACTTTGCCAATTGATCGTCCGTTTGCTCAGCGAATTCTTCCGCAATGCCTTTAGACTGAATAGCCTTAAATAGCTTTGAACGCTTGTCAATTTTTTCTTCGGAAAAAATAACTACGGTGTTTTCGGGAAGATTCTTGATTGTTTCAGCCAAAGAATCAGTCTTGGAACCGCTACTTTTTCCCTCGTCTTCTCCATCGGAAGAACCCTTTAAAAACCACCCGGAGTTTTCCACTATCACAACTCTGTAGTCAGCCATGAATGGCATGGTCTCCAAAAGACTCACCACTTCATTGGCATCAGTCTGCTGTCCCTCGAAATAAGAGTAGTTAAGGTTGTCTCCTTCGTTTACAAGAGCCTTTTTTAAGGCATTTTTGTAAAAAACTCTCAAATAGCTTTCGCTTCCGTAAAGAAGATATGCCGATTTATATTCTTTTGTCGATAAACTGTTACTTACGCCACCCATAACTCTCGTCTTTTCTTAATATCATGTCGTTTTAGGAACTGCCAATCCTGCTTTTTCCAAAGCATTCTCAATTTCGGAAATAGGAACTCCCAAGTCATCCGCTGCTTCTTCAAGAGTTGTTTTTCCTCTAGAAATATACTTTAAAGCCATTGCAAGTTTTCCTTCTTGGAGGCCTTTTTCTTCGGCTTCCTGTTCCCATACTCTTCGCTGCATATCTATCATTCGGTATTCCTCCTTCCAGCCTTTATTTAGCCTTGCAAATTGAACCGACTCATTTAATTTTACTGTGAAACTGTCGCTAGGCACACCCGTTTTAAGATATTTTAAGAAATTACTTAATTCCTCATCAATATCATCCATATCGGAATCAGGGTTTAGAAAAATCTTAATCGCCCCGTCATTTAGCTTAATATCGGCATCCTCTGTGCATACATTCTCAAATCGATAATAATGTCTACCTTTGCCAAAAATATCTTGCATACAGATAAAAATAATATATGACCTATTTAAGTCTTTGTATGTTGTTTTAGTCCCTTTATCAAGGATTGCCACATCAATTCTACCCTGATAATACCTGCTTCTTTTGGGAAGTTCTTTAGTATCGGATGCCTGCATTTCAATATCAAACACGGTGTTTTCATCGTCTTTGACATATACATCCAGTCTTACAGCTTTTCCGTCCGGAGCATCGTCTATGACCTTTTGCTCCTCGTGATAAACAATTCTGTTAATACTAATATCCAGGATTATTTCTAATAATCTTTTACACAATTCTTCATTTTGCATCACTTTTGCAAAAATGAAATCATTTGATAATGTAAGTTTTTCGTACTCCATTAGTTCTCCTTTATTATATATTATTACTAATTTTTTTAAAATAATTTCCCCATGATATATGCCCACTTTTATTTTTGAAATGAAGAAACCTTTATCCCTTTGAAAGTGATATATACATCGATTTCTCCCATGTCTTTTGTGCAAAAAGAAACCGTTCCGACATTTTCTAAAATATCAAGAACCTCCTTATGCGGATGACCGTAGGTGTTGTTTTTGCCGGCTGAAATAATGGCAACTTTGGGCTTTTCCGCCTCCAGTAATTTGCTTGATGTGGAATTCTTTGAGCCATGGTGGGCTACCTTTAAAACTTCCACCCGATTGTCGGAATACTTTAAAATATCTGAAAGAATCGATTCCTGCGCCGCAATGTCGCTGTCTCCCGTAAGTAAAATGTCTGTTTTATTAGGCCCCCTTAAAAGAAGTATCAATGAATCCTTATTGGCATCGCCCGATAGATTTTTATAAGAAGGTGCCAAACATAAAAGCTTTATCCTTCCGAATTTAAAGCCCATGTTTCTTTCTACATATGTAAGGGGGATACCATTTTCTTTTGCCAAGTAGACCGTTTGCTTATAGTAATTATTTTTCCCCTCTTCTTTTATCTTTGGTAAATAGATGTGCTTGATTTTTATATGATTATTATCCGTAATAAGTTTTGGCACACCGCAAATGTGATCTTTATCGGCGTGAGAAACAAAGATTCCCGAAAGCGTGGTGATGCCCTCTTCTTTTAAGAAGGGAAGTACAAAGTTTTCATAAAACTTTTCATCGGAAGTGGAACCGCAGTCCATCATGATAGCTGAATTTGCACCTGTTTTAATCACAATGCACTCGCCCTGCCCCACATAAAGCATGCTTAGAGACGGTGAATTTGGCTTTGGGATAAGCAAAAGCGTAATTAGTCCAAAGAAACATATAGGCTTTAAGGCTTTCGGAATATCTTTTTTACCAAGAAACAAAAGATAATACATTAAAGCCATGTAAATGAATATAGCCAAAATGCTTGGATTTCCTGTAAAAGCAAAGGCATCAATGCCTGAAAAGAAATTGCAAACCTTGTCAAGAATTCTTAGTAAAACCGCCAATACACCGGATGATATAGCCGCTAATGCTTTTAAATTAAACGCTGCTAACAAAAGTGAGCTCCCCGAAAGTATGATTACGGGAAGAGAAAGAGGCGCCAAAAACAAATTCACAAACACGGATGAAAGTGTATAGTAATTTGAAATCCTTAATGATACAGGAAGCATAAAAAGAAATAGCGTGATGCTGAATTTAATGTTATCGACAATCTTTTCTTTTATGCCTCTTACATCTATGGACGAAGCGTGTCTGTCCATATAAAGCCCTATCACAAGCACCGTTACGTATGAAAAAGCAAAAGCTGAATCAAGCACACAGTATGGATTAATCAAAATATTTACTATCAAAGAAAAGAACAAGGCGCTTAAAAGGTCGTAAGAGCGTTTTAAAATGTACGAAATAAGCCTAAGAGAATACATTATTACCGCTCGAATTACTGATATTGAAAAGCCTACCAAAAGCCCATAAAAGAAAATAATAATCATCGAAAAAAAGCAGGAATAGGTTCTTTTGATTCCAAGTCTTTTTAAGAATCTAAAAATCAGGCTTCCGATAATCGAAATGTGAAGGCCGCTTATGACAAGGAAGTGGGATATGCCAACATCCTTAAATAAAGCTTTCCTGTCTTCAGAAAGGTTACTTTTATCTCCCAGCAAAAGAGTGCTTACAGTACCTGCTTCATAGGGGCAGTTATCATTTACAAGCCTTGATAATTCATTCCGCCATTTAAAAATGTTTTCTTTTATTGAGTATCGCCCCGGCTTAACAAAGATTACCTTTTCAGTGTTTAACCTATAGTGAATCTTTTTTGAAGCATAGTATTTCCTTTGGTCAAATCCCCCACGGTTCATGGCCCCTTCCATTGGGTATGCTTTGCCCGATAGCTTTACAAGGCTTCCCATAGGCGCATTAATATTGTTTACATAACAAATTGTATCACCAACGGTTATGCTTTTGATCTTTCCGTTTTCATCAAAGGCCTTATCCCGCACAATTCCTTGAACGCATACGCGTTGACCGTTTGGGTTAACACTCGATTCATCCGGTAGTTTTAAGTTTACATAAAACAAGTCGAATAGCAAAATCAGCACTGCCGGAACTATAAGGGGTCTGCAGGATAAAAAATCAATAAACCGTAATACTGTCCTTGATTTTTTCAAAGGTACCTTCCTTGATTCCGCTTACGTTCATGATGTCTTCAATCTTTTTAAATCCGCCGTTTTTCTCTCTGTAGGAAATAATGTCTTTAGATCTTGAAGGTCCGATTCCGGGGATGGTGCATAAAGTATTAGAGTCTGCCGTGTTTATATTTACCTTGCCACCTGCCCCGATTCCCGGAGCTAAAGACTCATCTTCTGCATTAATCGGCCTTATAACAATCTGTGTCCCGTCTTCTATAACATCAACCAGATTGACGGCGCTTATATCTCCGTCATCAATTACACCGCCTGCTTCATTGATGGCTTCATAGATTCTTGAGCCCTTCTTTAAAACGTAAACTCCGGGATTTTGAACCATGCCTAATACAGAGACATAAACAACTTCTTCTGTCTCATTTTCTATAGGCGCATCTTCGTTTTCTTTAGCCTCTTTTTCCATATTAAATTCTTCGTCATAGAGAAATGCCCCATCAGACTTTCCGCATGCCAATATCGGAAACATAAGGACAATCAGTAAAAATAGTGAAAATAGTTTTTTCATTTAACCTCCGTATCTCGGAGGAATAATTCGTTGACTCAATCTTTATAACATGCCAAAATGTATATAGCAATATAAATTATGTACAAAAAGGAGAATTTGACATGGTAAACTTAATAATCACGATCGTTGTCGGCGCCATCATCGGATGGGTTGCAGGAATAATCATGAAAGATCAGGGTTCACTTCTTAGAAACATAATTATCGGTGTTTTGGCAGGTGCCCTTTCAGGATGGCTTCTTGCTCCCAGAGGATTGATTTTAGGCCTTGCCTGCGAAATCGCAGTTGCTTGCTTACTCATTTACCTTTGCAAGAAAATCTTTAAGTAATTTAAAATCCCGTGGTTTAATAGCCACGGGATTTTTATTTTTCTTATTCAGTTACAACCTGAGATTTTATCTGGCTTGCAAACTCTTTAAATCTTTGTACCGGATCTTCTCCGGACCAGATGTCTGTAAATGCGATTTCAAGCTGAACCCAAAGGTTTGAAGCTTCCACAAGCTTAGGAAGAGGAATGGAATCTTCGTATTCCTGCATGAATGTGACAAAAGCTTCATCTTCATATCCTGCATCCTTTGAAGCGGAAAGCTTACCGCTCTTTTCATAAAGCTTTCCTGCGTAATCCGTAGCAAGGAATGTAGCAAAAAGGTTCGCTGAATCTTTCTTTTCGCTGTATCCGTTGATGACCAAAGAATCTGTTACGGATAAGGATCTTGAACGAAAGGCTTCCGAAACATCGGGCACACAGGCGTATCCGAATTCAAATTCTTCTATTTCTGTGCTTTGCGCATCTTCTGAAGATTCTTCTTTCGATTCTTCTGTGGTTTCCCCTGTTGTTTCTTCATCAAGAGCATCAGCCATGGCGGCTATTTTCTTTTGCTCTTCTTTTTCTGCGATATAAGCATTAACCTTTGCAATGGCATCGCTTGTAACCAATGTATATACCGTCTTTCCGTCAAGGAAATCGCTTAACACATCCGCATAGTCCGATGTCTTTGCATCGATTGAGAACGTCTGATTTAACTGTTGATAAACCTGCATGCAGGCAATTGTCGCATCGTTGTCGATATCGATGTTTGAGGTATCATCACCGGCATCTCCGCCAACAATCATGTAATTTCCAACAAACATGTAGTTATAAAAAATATCCGACACGTCCCATTTAAGGATTGAAGAAACCCTGTCGGGCGCTTCGTATACATCCGCAAAAGCCTTAATCTTATCAAAGCTGTCCGGAATATAATCATCGATTGTAATCTGTTTTTTATGCGCTTCTTCTTTGGTGATATCTTCGATATGCTCAATCTGCTCATCGCCTTCTTCAAATTCCAAGTCTTCGTAGCTTAAGCCTTCGCCCACTGCCTCGTAATCTTCGGAATTTACTTTTTCAACCCAGTTCTTTAAATAGGTTTTGTTGTATAAAAGCACGCTTGTTTCAAAAGCTATGGGATAAGCCACATACTCATCATGGTAGGATACGGCATTTAAAGCACCCTTACCAAAATGCTCTTCATTCATTATGTTCTTAGGGTCTCTTACCTTTGAAGCAAGGCCCGCAAGATACGCTTTTTCAAGCGAATCATTTGTAAGCATATACATATCCGGGTAGTTTTCATTCTTTAAAGAAGCCTTGTTGATTTCTTCAAGGTACTCACCCGAATTCATTAAAGTAGGAATAACTCTGATTCCCGGGTTCTTTTCATGGAACTCAACGGCGGCATTGGTAAGGTAATCTGTAAGAACCTCTTCCGTATACCATAAATAAACCGTCTCAACCTGGTAAAAAGACTGCTCTTTTTCTTCCTCTTTAAGTAAGTTATTTCGATTTCCCACCACAAGTATGCTCACAAGCATAGCTATGATAAGAACTATTACAACCAATTTTTTAGTAAATGACATATCCACAAATCCCTATGCCTTATCGATACAATCCTCCAAAATTGCAATCATTTCATCCACATTTTCTTTGGATACGATAAGGGGCGGCACAAATCGCAAAATGTTCGTACCGGCATTAATTAATACCAAACCTTTTTTAAGGGCTTCATTAATTATGGGAGCAACGGGAACGCTAAACTCAAGTCCCTGTATAAGCCCCAAACCTCTGTGAGCTATGATTTTAGCAGACTTACTTTTAAGCCCCTCAAGCTTTTCATAGAGGTAGTCGCCCACTACGTTAACATTCTTAATTATATTGGATTGTGCAAATATTTCAAGCACTTTATTGGCAGCGGCGCATGCCAAGGGGTTGCCACCGTAGGTAGTTCCGTGGTCTCCGGCCACTAATGAATTTTTTGAAACTTTTTCATTAAGAAGAAATGCTCCGATTGGAACACCGCATCCCAACGCCTTTGCAACGGTCATAATATCGGGCTTTATGCCGTACTTTTGCCAAGCAAACATGTAGCCTGTTCTTCCCATTCCGCACTGGACTTCATCTAAAATAAGAAGAATATCCTTTTCTTCGCAAACTTTCTTTACGCCTTCAATAAATTCCTTTGTTGCAGGATAGATTCCGCCTTCGCCCTGTACCGTTTCAAAAATGATGGCACAAGTTTTTTCATTGATTAAAGAAAGAACACTGTCTAAATCATTCATTTTTGCAAACTTAATATTTCCGATGCCCGGCTCAAAAGCTTCTCTGTACTTAGGATTTCCCGTAACTGACAAAGCGCCCATAGTACGTCCGTGGAAAGAATGCTCCATGGCGATAATTTCATGATCTGTGCGTCCGTCTTTATTAAAAGCATATTTTCTTGCAGCCTTAAGGGCGCCTTCAATTGCTTCCGCACCGCTGTTTGTAAAGAAAACTCTGTCCATTTCGGAAACTTTGACAAGTTTCTTTGCAGCTTCGATTGCAGGGACATTGTAGTAATAGTTTGAAGTATGAATGATTTTATCTATTTGATTTTTAAGGGCATCATTATACTCTTTATTGTTGTACCCTAAAGCAAAAACGGAAATCCCTGCCACAAAATCAAGGTATTTCTTTCCCTCTTCATCGTAAAGATACACTCCGTCACCATGATCAAACACCACAGGATAACGATTGTATGTATGAAGAAGCACTTTTTCCGCTTCGTCAATATGCTGTTGCATGCTCATGTTTTACCCTCCGAATTATTCCACGTCTTTCCTAAAACAGGTTCCGATTCCTTCGTTTGTAAAGATTTCAAGAAGTAAGCAATGCGCGATTCTTCCGTCCAAAATATGGACTCTTGTAACGCCTTCTTTAATAGCTTCCGTACAATTTGCAAGCTTAGGAAGCATTCCGCCTCCGATAACACCACTCTTTATAAGCTTGTCAGCCTCAGTCTCTGTAAGGTGAGAAATGAAGGTTGATTTATCGTTAAAGTCTTTATAAACTCCTTCCACATCCGTTAAGAAGGCAAGTTTTTCAGCCTTTACAGCCTTAGCGATTGCACATGCGGCATCATCCGCATTTATGTTGTATGTTGTAAAATTTTCATCAGTTCCGATGGGAGATACGATAGGTAAAAAGTCCTTTTCCAAAAGGTCAAGCAAAACCTTTGTATCAACCTTTGTGACATTTCCCACAAAGCCTATATCTTCGCCGTTTGAATATTTCTTTTCGCAGGTAAGTAAGCCTCCGTCTTTACCGGAAATTCCCACAGCCTTAACGCCCAGCTCCTGCACCATGGTAACCAAAGATTTATTTACCTTACCAAGAACCATTTCCGCAATTTCCATGGTTTCTTCATCGGTTACTCTTAGGCCGTTTACAAACTTAGGTGTCTTGCCTGTTTTTTCAACCCACTTGCTTATTTCCTTACCACCGCCGTGGACGATAATGGGCTTAAAGCCAACAAGTTTAAGAAGAGTCACATCCTTAATGACGTTCTTTTGAAGCTCGGGGTCGCTCATAGCGGAACCGCCGTACTTTACAACGATTATCTTTCGATTGAACTTTTGAATATAAGGCAATGCCTCAATAAGTACCTCTGCTTTAGAAAGCAGCTTGTCCATTTCTTTCTTTTCCATGATTCTTAGCTCCTATAGTCTGCATTTATAGATACGTACTCATGCGTAAGGTCACACCCCCACGCTGTCGCACTCTCATTACCGCTATGAAAATCCGCCAAAACCTTAACGGTTTCTTCGGATAAAAGCTTTGTGGCCTCTTCTTCTGAAAACTTAACTCCAAAGCCGTCTTTAAAAATAGTGATTGTATTATCTTTACCCACAAAAGAAAGTGTAACTTTGTTAGGATCAAAAATCACTCCGCTATAGCCAAAAGCACACATAATTCTGCCCCAGTTAGCATCGTGTCCGTAGATTGCAGCCTTAGTAAGGTTTGAGCAAATAACGGACTTAGCCAAAACGCGGGCGTTTTCTTTGGTATCAACGCCTTTTACGGTAACTTCCAAAAGCGCCGTTGCGCCTTCTCCGTCAGCCGCCATCTTTTTAGCAAGCGTTTCCATTACATAATTTAGAGCACTTTTAAATGTTTCAAAGTCACTGTCTTCTTTTTCAATCTTTTTATTCTTTGCAAGGCCGTTTGCAAGCACCACCAAAGTATCGTTTGTGGATGTGTCACCGTCTACCGAAATCATATTAAAGGTATCGGTTACATTTTCGCTTAAAGCCTTTTGCAAAAGCGCCTTATCTATGTCACAGTCTGTTGTAATAAATCCAAGCATGGTGCACATATTGGGGTGAATCATGCCGGCGCCCTTACACATTCCGCCGATTGTTACTGTTTGACCGCCTAGGTCAATTTCTACCGCAACCTGCTTGTTTACTGTATCTGTGGTCATTATTGCTTTAGAAGCAAGGGTTCCTGCTTCAAGTGAATCGCTTAAGGAATTTGCCAAGGCATTCACACCGTTAATTATCTTTTGAATCGGAAGCTGCATTCCGATAACTCCTGTGGAAGCTACCAGCACTTCATCATTTCTTTCCAAAATCTTCTTTGCGGCCTCTGCGGTTTCTTTGCAGTATCTAAGCCCCTCTTCGCCCGTGCAGGCATTTGCGATTCCCGCATTTACGACAACAGAAGAAACCGTTTTGTCTTTTGAAGTAATTTCTTTGTCCCATAAAACGCAGGCTGCTTTAACCACATTTGATGTATAAACACCCGCCGCCGTTGCGGGAGCGCTTGATACTATCATTGCCATGTCGGTTCTATCCTTATATTTAATGCCTGCGGCAAAAGAAGCTGCCGCAAAACCTTTTGGAGCCGTAACTCCGCCTTCGATTACCTTCATTTATTTATCCTCCCCGATGTAGGCTATAATATTTTCTGTATTAAGTGTAAAGTCGTAGTAGTTTAAATCTTCTCGCTTTGTCCAGCCAATGCTCTTCCAAAAAGCGTTTCCCACGTCATTTTTTGTAAATGCGATTAAAGAAACCTTATTGATGCCTTCCTTTTTTAAGGCATTCATGCAATGCACCACCATGTCTTTTCCGATTCCGTGGCGCCTGTAATCTTTATCAACGCATACATGGTAAAAGCAACCGCGACGTCCGTCGTTTCCGCAAAGGATGGCGCCCACCACTTTCCCATCGGAAACAGCCACTACGGACGTGTCAGGGTTTCTTTTTAGAAACCTTGCCACACCTTCCTTTGAATCATCAATGCTTCTTATTGCAAAGCCGGGAATTGAATTCCATAATGCATATACATTCTCATAATCTTCAATTGTCATTGGTCTAACTAAAGCTGTCATTTTCTTTTCCTTTATATATATGTCGAAGCAATCGACACTTCATTCTGAAAATCCTTTTGCATAACTATACGCTTGAATTTGTATTTATGCAACCGTTTATGCATGTTTTTGTATACTTTTTACACATATTGGGTATTTTTATGCATGATTTTCTACTTGCATTGCATAAAAATACGGTTTATATTAAGAACCAGCAAAAGAAATCGTCCTTTGGGACCGATCATTTATAAATAAGGAGACTTAAACATGGCTAAGGAAAAAGTAATTTTGGCATATTCCGGCGGACTTGATACAACCGCTATCATCCCCTGGTTAAAAGAAAACTTTGATTATGAAGTTGTTTGCGTGTGCGTTGACTGCGGTCAGGGCAACGAGCTTGACGGACTTGAAGAAAGAGCAAAATATTGCGGAGCCGAAAAGCTTTATATTGAAAATGTAATTGATGAATTCTGTGACGAATACATCGTTCCCTGCGTACAGGCACATGCGGTATATGAAAACAAGTATTTACTCGGCACTTCAATGGCTCGTCCTTGTATCGCGAAGAAACTTGTTGAAATTGCCCGTAAGGAAGGCGCTACAGCAATCTGCCACGGAGCAACAGGTAAAGGTAACGACCAGATTCGTTTTGAACTTGGAATCAAGGCTCTTGCTCCCGATTTAAAGATTATCGCAGCATGGAGAAACGAAAAGTGGACTCTTGACTCCCGTGAATCAGAAATCGAATATTGTAAGGCTCACGGAATCGAGCTTCCTTTCTCAGCTGACAACTCATACAGCCGTGACCGTAACATCTGGCACATTAGCCATGAAGGACTTGAACTTGAAGATCCTGCCAACGAGCCTAACTACGATCACCTCTTAGTGCTTGGCACCACACCTGAAAAAGCTCCCAATGAAGGCGAGTATGTTTCTTTATCCTTTGAAAAGGGTGTTCCCGTAAAGTTAAACGGAAAAGCCATGAAAGTATCGGAAATTATCACCGAACTTAACAAATTAGGCGGCAAACACGGTATCGGAATTGTTGATATCGTAGAAAATCGTGTAGTTGGTATGAAATCCCGTGGCGTATATGAGACACCCGGTGGTACAATATTGTACGAAGCACATCAACAGCTTGAGGAATTAATCCTCGATCGCGAAACTTTACGCGAAAAAGAAGAGATGGGCATGAAGTTTGCTCAGATAGTATATGAAGGAAAGTGGTTTTCTCCTCTTCGTGAAGCTGCACAGGCTTTCATTGAAAGCACACAAGCCTATGTAACAGGTGAAGTTAAGTTTAAGCTTTACAAAGGAAACATCATTAAAGCAGGTACCACTTCCAAGTATTCTCTCTACAATGAAAGCATTGCATCCTTTAAGACAGGCGACCTTTACGATCACCACGATGCTGAAGGCTTCATTAATCTCTTTGGCCTTTCAACTAAGGTTCGTGCAATGAAAATGCAGGAAGTAAAATAAAGAAACATGACTACAAAGATTTTGATAATTGCCTATTTTGTGATTGCAAACCTGATTGGTTTCATCTCAATGGGCGTTGACAAGAAGAAAGCGAAAAACCACGAATGGAGAATATCCGAAGCTGTGCTTTTCTTCTTTGCCATAATAGGCGGAAGCTTAGGCTCAATACTCGGCATGAAGACATTCCATCATAAGACAAAGCACAAAGCTTTTATTTACGGAATGCCCGCAATATTGTTCATCCAAATTGCCCTAATATTTACTATACTATTTCTTCCGTCTCTTTCAATCAAAATTATGTAATTTAAAACCTTCGTACAAACCAATGTACGAAGGTTTTATTATTTAGAATAATAGTCTTATCCACTACCATTGACAATATGCGTCTAGAGAAGTACTATTTAATTAGAACTACGTCTTTAGAAGTATATAAGAGGTTAATATGATTTTATACCATGGTTCAAATATTATTGTGAATAAACCTTTATTCGGTTACGGCAAGCCTTACAACGATTACGGGCAAGGTTTCTACTGTACCGAAGATGAAGAACTTGCCAAAGAATGGGCCTGTAGCAGTCCCATCGGCGGATTTGTCAGTGTATATAGCTTAGATACTAAAGGTTTAAACATTCTTAGGTTAAATGACAAAAATATATTAGAATGGCTCGCCATTTTAATCAAAAACAGGCAAATCAGGTATTCAAGCCCTGTTGAAAAGCAAATTGCTGAATATGTAATAGCCAACTTCTATTCAGACTACTCTTCTTTTGACGTAATTACCGGATACCGCGCGGATGACTCCTATTTTTCATTTGTAAGAGCCTTTTTATCAAATACAATTTCTTTGGAACAGCTAAGTGACGCGATGAAACTCGGAAATCTCGGAATGCAAGTATTTATACAAAGTCAAAAAGCTTTTGATAATCTTTCTTTCTTAGAATCCGAACCTGTTTTTAATGATTATTACGTTAAAAGAGCAGAAAGAAACAATAAGGCCAGAGAGGATTATTTCAGACTTTTGGAGAAAACCGTCACATCCCAAACTTTTGCAAGAGACATAATAAAAAGGGAGGTATAAGAATATGGTTCACGCTTATAATGAAATCTACTTATTTGACGCAATGCAAAATCTTGGTGAAATGTTTGAATATGCGCATGATGCCTGCCATGTAGCTCCTGATTTAACTCTTAATTACTTTATAATAAGCGGATATTCAGATTGGTTCGAAACCGGAAATATTTACGCAGTATGCGGCAGATCCGGCACTGAATTATTTCAAGACATTTGTAAAAAATGCGGACTTGATTTTAATAACTGGCCCAAACCACTTATTCGATACACAAAAGAAGAATACTTTTGGATTGGATATATCCTTGCATATTTTCAGTGGTATATAAACAAATCCTTTAAAGCAATAAACGACCTTATTAAACCCAAAGACCTTCTGAAAATGTATCCGGCCCTGCACACCGCTTCGGAAGATAAGGCCCTTGAAGTTATGATCGAATTTTACAACAAAAAATCATCATTTAACCGCCTGCAGGAATACAGAAAACGTTTAGGGATGACACAATCTCAGCTCGCCAATGCCTCCGGCATAAATCTTCGCACATTGCAGCAATATGAAATCGGCTCTAAGGATTTAAGCAAAGCAGCGGCCGAAAGCGTTGTTTCTTTATCCGAAGTTTTACATTGTAAGCCAGAAGACCTTCTTTAAATATGTGTAGACAAAGACCTCCGTATTAATACGGAGGTCAATTTATTGCAATCGATTCATTATTATGGCAAAACCAATCTTCCTTCTTCCATGAATAGCACTTCGTCGCACAGATTGTCAATGTCTTCTTTGTGGTGTGACGTGAGAATTATCGTTTTTCCTTTTTTCTTAAACTCAAGAAGTATCCCCCATACTTTTTCCACAGTTTCTCTATCAAGGGCATTGAAGGGTTCATCCAGAATCAAGAGCTCGGGATCTTCCATAATTGCCTGAATAATACCGATTTTTTGTTTCATCCCCAATGAATACTTTCTTAGCACTCTTTTGTCTTTCGGGTCTAAACCAAATGTTTCCATAAGCTCACATATTCTTTCGGTTGAAACCTTTCTTTGTATATCCGCAAGCATTTTTAAGTTTTCAAGCCCTGTCAAATGTCCAAGCAAATCCGGTGTTTCGATAATGATGCCCATGCTGTTGGGAAAGGATATATCTTTATTTAATTCTTGTCCATCAACAATTACCTTACCTTCATTAGGCCTTATAAGCCCGGCTAATGCCCTTAAAAGCATCGTTTTTCCGCTTCCGTTAACTCCCACCAACCCGTACACTTTGTTTCTTTCAAAAATGGCATTTATATTATCAAGTACCGTTGCACTTCCGATTCTTTTTGTATAATCCCTAACCTCAATTCTCATTTACTTAATCTCCTCTTTTTTATTGATTAGTTTCCACGAGACAAAATATAAGATTAAAATAATCAAAAAACATATCCATTTGCTATTAAATGCATCTCTGTTTGGGAAGAAAGATATTTCAGCTATTCCTATTCTGGAATAACCGATAGATAAAAGGGCCATAGCAATCATCCCAACAAAAGCCCTTGTTTCGCTGCATTTTACCGTCAAAACAACAAACAAGAGAGAGTAAATAACAGATAGTAAAAATCCGCCTATAAGCACCCCCATTAGCTCCGCCACATTTAGCCCTCTATATGCGTTAATTCCGTATGATAAAAGAATCGCCGGAGCAACAGTGACTACCAGTAGGAAGTCCACCAATAAGATGATTGCTTGAAGCTTTAAAAAAACAGTTTTCTTAGACTTATATCTGATAAGAACGTAAATGTCTTCACGCAAGAATAATCTGACAGCGTCGACATTAACATACTGAATGAGCAGCGTAAAAAGAACAAACACGGCAATAAGAAGGCTTTTTCTTACATTAATTCCGTTAAAAAGAATTCTGACCGAATCAGTCAACTCATATTTTTCAACCACCTTTAAGACCATAAACACAATTGAAAACGTTAAGAATGAAAAAAAGTACTTATGCTTTATGCAGTTTACTATTCTAAGCGTCATAAAATGTCTCTCCTAAGGCTTACCCTGAATAAAACAAGTAAAAGAATTGCCAAAACAAAACCGAGTATTGTATATGAAAGCCATGACTCAGAGAAAATTTGAGAAAGGATGGTCCTTAGCTTTCCAAAGCCGTTTAACATCATCCCCCGCGCAATGACCGTTACATCCATAGCAAGTATTATTTCGGTAAATAAATAAGCCCCCTCTCTCACAGGCTTATACTCAACTTTTCTTAGTATTTCCGTAAGCGTACCCATAATTAAAAATCCAAGTAAAAACCTTACAAATATTCCAAAGAAATAGCTGATGCTCCACTTTACCGAAAAGCCGGATACAATGAAAAATGCAAGAAACCATATGCACATATTCGCTACAATTATCTCCGCCTTCATAAGTAATGCACGAGCTTCGTATGAAACTCTTGAGCACATCCTCACTATTAAACTCTTTTGAAAATGACTGTCTGAAAAAGCCAATTGAAGAAGTATAACTGGTGCCAAAAAGAAAACATAAGCTTTATCCGAAATAACATACGCCTGAAACAAATCACTGTAATTAGTAGTCACCGCTACAACAATCATAAATACTGTATTCACAAGTACGCTCAGGCCATAAAGAGTCATTCGTTCTTTTGTAAGCATCATACTATCTCCCTTCCCCTCTTATATCCAAGTATGATAAACAAAAAAACGATTATGGCTATAATTCCATATGTCAAAAGCACATCACTTCCACGTATTGTCTGAATCAATGCGGCACTTGCCATGGGCTGGATAATAAGGCTGATATCATAATTCATTCTATCAACCAAGAGCCAGCTTACGGCATATTGTATAACATACAAGCATGCTGCCGGAGCTATTAAAGCGATGTACTTATTTTTCATCCTTACAATTGAATAGGTCGTCATGATTAAGACTGCTAAAAGCGCAATAAGAAGAGCATTCAGAAAGATATAAACAAAGATCATACACATTGGAGATATTTCATAGAACTTATATGCAAACGTTGCTTCTTTCGGAACACAGAACCAAAACTGATCAGTCTTAACTTCGGAGTGAAAACAAAGTAAAGTAACCAGTACGTTTACAGAAAGAAGCACAAAGAAATTCACAAAAGTAGAAATAAAAACAGTCAGAACTTTAGATATATAGTAACTTCCCCACCCATTTCTGCTTACTAAAAAAGCCTTTACCGATGTCACTTTTTCTTCGTACATGATAAGGCCTGTCGAGATAACAGGAAAAATCCATAACAGTGTCATATACACCGTATTTCCCCAACTCACAGAATTCATTAATACCCAAAATTGAAAATAATGTCTTCCGACATTTTCATAGAATCCGCTCTGTGGCGAATTAATGATAAGAACCGAAATCGGATCAAAAATCATTACAAAAGCCAAAACAATCAGCATGATTTTGACCTGCTTTGACTTATACAACTTTACAAAGTCAGAACGTAAATATGGCATATCAGTACCCTCCCCATAAATTCCATCCTTGCAAAAATGCAAGGATGGAATAGTAAAGCAGACTCAACTCCCTAGTTTGGTGTCCAACTGCCGCTCACATATACCGTAGTTGACATGTATACGGGGTTGTCCAAATTAAGAGTCACATTCTTTCCTTGCTTCGGCAAATCATTCTCAAAGTACTTAATATCTGTCGTTTTACCGTTAGAAGCTTCATTATAAGGGCTCGAGTAATTTCCACCCGCAGAGCCTTCCGTCCATGCACGAACGGATGAAGTACCGCTTCCCAATGAGCTAATTGTTATTGTGAAATGATCCACGCTTGCGTCTTGTCTTCCTACCTTGCTAATTTCGGTATCCCCCTGCTTTTCGGGAAGATAACCTTCAAAATCTGCAGTTGCTGCCATGGCAGTAATTGACATGCATGCAACCATTGCCACTGTTGCAATTGTTCCGAGTGACATCTTTTTCCAGTGTTTCATTAATACTTCCTCCTTAGTTAGTTTTATTATTTGCAAAGACCGAAAGCGCTTTCTTGCCTCATTCTAACTAAGAAAGAAATCATTGCATAGAGAATCTTAGTTCACATTCTCACTTTATGTTAACCGCAATGAAGTATTATTCGCCAAATACTGCATAATCCGCACGAGCATTAATAATATTTTGGGCCAATTCTTTTGTCTTTTCTGTTCCGTAATAGAAATTCCCAAAAACAAGAGCCGTATTATAAGTATCCTTAGCCTCTTTAAGTTCTCCCATATTGGCTAGCAGTGCCGCCTTACAAAACAGTAAATCAGGCAAATTGAACACTCTTTTACTCTCTTTTTGATTATCAATTGCAGCATCAATCTCATTGTAAAGTTCAATACTTAATTCAGGCTCTATACAGTACCTGTTATATAGGCAAGAGCTCATCATGTTACACAAAAAGCCTTTCGTCGTATCATCAAAGAAATCCTTCATACTCAAAAGTTTCTCTATATGATTTTTCTCGAATCTTAATATATCGGCTCCTGCCTTTTTTTCGTTGCAGCGTTCTAATGTAACTGCATATGCCATTATCATCGCATATTCCTTATTGTTAAATCTGGCATTTTCATCAAGTTTTTCAGGGAATTCCTGATGCCTTATTTGTATCCCTTTCAAAAGGTTTTCTTTTGCGCCCTCATAGTTTCCCTTGTTAAACTCTATCAATGCCTTAGCGTAGAATACCAGTTGTTTGGGTTCGCCCTTTGAAAAATCACCCTTACCTTCAATCTCAACAAGCCACTTCTCCAATTTGTCCATATCTTCACTGTTCAAGGCCTCATCGCCCTCTCTGCAAAGAAGATGTGTCCGCAAATCATTATGCGCGTATACCGCGCTTATTGCCCCGAAAAGATTAACATTCAACTTTTCAGACAGAAGTGCTATAGTCTCAATCTTTGGTACATTTTTCCCTGTTTCGATTTTTACAATGCTTTCTCTACTGCAGTCTTTCTCAGACAAATCCGCCTGAGACATTCCACGCTCTTCACGATAGTATTTAACTAAATCACCAATTATACTCATTCTCTTACCCCTCATGTGAACTATGATTCTCTTTACATTACAGATTAACTCAAAATATAATCCAAGAAATGATACGAATTTACAATAGCATTGGAGGTAACCAGTAATGAAATCGAAAATTTATAAGTTTCTTTTTGTCTTTGCCATAATCATTTCTGTTCTATCGGCTTCAATTCCCGGCTATGCGGATGACAATCCCCCTTCCAAACCAATCACACCCACTCATGGAATTACCGTAAGCGAAAATGATTTTTCTTCATAGTTCTATTCAACCACTGCAATTATCTCAACTTCACAAAGAACATTCTTAGGTAAAGTCTTAACAGCCACACAGCTTCTTGCAGGCTTGGATGTAAAGTATGAAGCATAAACTTCATTGAAAGCCCCAAAGTCGTTCATGTCTGCAAGAAAGCATGTTGTTTTAACCACATTGTCAAAAGAAAGGCCTGCTGCCTCTAAGAGATTTCCGATGTTTTTGCAAACCTGCGTTGTCTGTGCTTTGATATCGCCTGTTTCAATTTCTCCGGTTTCGGGGATGATGGCGATTTGTCCCGAAGCAAAGAAAAAGCCGTTTGCGATGTATCCCTGTGAGTAAGGTCCGATTGCCTGAGGTGCTTTGTCTGTTTTAATAAGTTTCATAGTGTACTCTCCTTTTTATTTGTTGCTGCATTGAGCATATTTTTTAGGCGAAATGCCTACAGTTTTTGTGAATGCTTTAAAGAAACTTGAATAGTCGGAAAAACCGCTTTGCTCGTAGGTCTCGCTAACTGCGTGGCCTGAACTTAGAAGCGCTTTTGCGATTGTGATGCGCCTTGCCGTCACATATTTATTTACGGTTGTTCCCGTGGCCTGCTTAAAGATTCTGCAAATGTATGATTCGCTCATGTGGAATGTCTTTGCCAAATCTTCAAGGCGAAGGTCATTTTCTATATTTGAATTTATAAACTTAAGTATCTCGTCAACCTGCGAGTTGTAGTGAGGCGTATCTATAGCCGTTTCTTTTTCTTCAGGCTTTAGATAGGCTTTGTTTAAGAGCACCAAAAGCTCCATGAAAGCCGCTTTTTCCGTGATTTCATGGGCAAAGTCGTTCGCGTTTACGATTTTGTTTACAAGATACAAAAAGTCGTGCTTTTGCTCTTTGGTAAAAGAAACCCGATGGGAAAAGCCCGGGTTTCTTTTTACAAAGCAACCGGTAAGGTCGGCCGATTCTTCGCTTAAAGCCTTTACAAAATCAGGATGCACGGAAAGCACTATTCTTTCATGGACACTAGACTCAATCTGGGTGATATAGTGGCTTTCGTATTGGTTAATTATAAACACGTCCCCGGGTTCAATCGGGTAAAACTTATTGTCTATAAGAAACTGCTTTCCCCCCGATATAGAATAATAAATCTCGTAGCAATCGTGGACGTGCATGTCCATAGTTTTTTCTTCTTTATAAAGATGAGCAACCGCAAAGGTCTTTGTGTCCATACAGCTTTGCATTGCCATCTTGCAGGATGTGAATTCTTGCATACTAACCTCTATTCATCAAAACCAACAAGCACATAGAAACCGCGAGGGGTTTCTTCTATCTTTAATACAGTTCCGGACTTTGACTTAAGTCTTTGGTTAAAGGGAATGTTTGGAGACATGGCCAAAGAAGGGTCGATTGTGTAGTAGTAGTTACTGGGAAGAAGGCCTTCCGTAACAGTAACCGTCTCTCCTTCTTTAACAAGTCCCGGACGTTCCATTTTAAACTCTATTTCTCTCATAGCTACACCTCTAAACTTAAATTCTTCGTTAATAAAAAAATACTATTCTCATGTTTGTTATGATACCACAAAATGGTGAGATTTTGGCTGAATAAGTTATCTGATAATTGTTCGTATTTTCAAAACTTTCTTGTGCATTTTCACATTTTCATATACAATATTGAGTATAGAGTCGAAAGCGACGAAACTTACAATTGGGGGTTATACAAATGTTTAAAGTTATAGCTGTAGATGATGAACAAAACGCGTTAAACAGATTCGAACGTCTTATCACTCAGGATAGCAGACTGGAACTTCTTAAAACATTCACAAAGCCGGCCGATGCTATCGAATTCATGAAAGCAAATCCCGTAGATATCGCCTTTTTAGATATTGAAATGCCTGAAATGACAGGCCTTGAGCTATCAGAATGCCTCATGGATATTAATCCTTATGTTGAGGTTGTTTTTGTGACGGCTTACAACCAATACGCTTTGGAAGCTTTCAAAGCTCACGCTACCGGATATTTGTTAAAGCCTTTATCTCACGACGATTTCACCGCACAGATAGACAGCATGGAAAAGAAACTTTCAAAGACCCATGTTGTGGAAGACGATAAACTTATCATCAACTGTTTCGGTGCATTTTCAATAAAGAAAGCAACAGACTTTGAGCCTTTAAGATTTAGAACATCTAAAGCCGAAGAGCTTCTTGCTTACCTTATTCAAAATGAAGGAAGAGCCCGTTCTAAGGATATGATCCTTGATACTCTTTGGCCCGATGCAGACCTTGATAAGGCAGCAAACAATTTCCGCGTTACCTGTACTTATATAAGAAGCACACTTGCGGACTTTGGATACACAGACGTTTTGGTGCGTGATCACGACGATTACAACATAAACACTTCAAGAATCAAGTGTGACTACCTTGATTTTAGAAATAAGATTGCAAATCCCGATACTTTGGGCCTTTCCGATGTTGAATACCTTATAAGCATTTACAAGGGACCCTATCTTGAAAACCGTTTCTACGATTGGGCAGAAGAAACCAAAGGCTGGCTTGAAGGAAGATACATTCAGCTTTTGTACCGTGCGGGAAGACTGTATTCTGAAGCAGGAAGAATCGATGCTGCAATCGATTCCTTTGAATCTGTACTAAGAGTAGACCTTTACGAAGAGGATGCTTTCAAAGAAGTTATCCGCTTAAAGCAGAAAAAGCTTCCTCCCGCTGCAATCAGAGAATATTACGACAAGTATCGCGATTTACTCTTCAAGGAATATGGCCTTGAACCTTCACGTGAAATTAAGGACTTAATTAAAGCCATATAATTTTAAAGATCCGAGGTTATTAAATGGCAAACGTATTTCGATCGTTTTGCTTTGTTGCATGTCTTATAACCGGCATATACGGCTGCATAATTTTCTATCATTTTCGTAACGCAAAGCGCATGTTGTGGTTTGCGTTACTTTGCCTTGTTATGGCCGTAAATGTTAATTTTACAGTATCATTTTATCCTCACAGACTATTTGATGCCGGCCAATCGGCCGGTATCAATGCAAATATCTTTCTTTGTTCTTATGCTTTAACTCCACTATGCGTATGCTTATACACACACTTTTACGGCGATAGAAAACTATCGGCAAAAAGCATGGCCTTTTGCTATTCCTGCTTTGTGTTAAGCGTACTTTCTTTAATCGTACCCTTTAGTTTTCTTCCCTACTTATTTTTAATAATTGTGGGATTTACACTTGTTTCTTATGCAGGTGCTTTTGACATAGCAATGAAAAGCATAAAAAACGGCGAAAGATATTTTATTTTTCAGGCCGCTGCATATGTCCTTATTTTCCTTGTGACGGTTATAGGTCTTGTAATTTCTTTTGTATATCCTAAGTTAATGAGCCCCAGAGTTTTCTGCACACCTTTCTTTTTGTTACTTCATGCCTTTATGATGACAATGCAATACCGCACTTCCATTTTAAAGACAAAGAAACTATCCACCTCATTGGCCGATACCATCGAGCGAATCACTCACTCAGACAACGCTTTGATGTGTACCCAGATGAAGGCAGATTTTTTGTACAACACTCTTGATTTAATAAGCAGAAAATGTGACGAAGACCCTTATGAGGCTGAAGACCTTACGGTTTCTTTGTCCAAGTATTTACGTCACACCCTTAACTTTAAGCAGTTAAAAGGAATTGTGCCTTTAAGCAACGAAATCGAGCTTACCAAAGCTTTTATAGCTATAGAAAAAGCAAAGAATCCAAAAATAAAATTTGAGTATAGATTTCCGGATCCTTTGCCCGATTTTCATGTTCCGCCTTTATCGATTCAGCCTCTTGTTGAAAATGCCATATATCACGCATTTAACGAGGAGCAGCCAAATCCCAAGATTACCATAACCATCATTCCCTACAGAGATTACTATCATATCGACGTATCCGATAACGGAATGGGAATGGATGAGCAAAAGGTTGAGGATTTGACCACTACATTAAGCGATTCCGCAAGAATCGGAGTATACAATATTCACACAAGATTAATCGAGCTTTTTAGAAAAGGGCTCGTTATTCAGAGTGCGCCCGGAGTCGGCACAAGTATTTCTTTTGTGGTGCCTCCCGATGCAATTGCCTATCTTAAAGCAAAAGAAATGGAGGATCAGGAATGAGCAAATTAAAGCTTTCTATTTTACTTATAACTCTTCTTCCATTAATTTCAGTGGTTTCTATGTACTTTTTTGCAAAGAGTATTCAGCCTACCGAATTATCTTTGGCAAGCGAAGATGAATATTTCCAGACTACCTACATAGATGAAGAAAAGTTTTACAGCCTAAAGGGAGAAATCGGATGTATTCCCGGTGCTCTTTTAATGCCCACAAACTATAACTTAATGTCTTCAAGCTCCGGAAAATACTACTCTTCTCTTTCATCAGAAGTGCGCACACTTCCAAACTACACAACCATTTCTTCCATGGATGAAATAAAGAGCCCCGCTTATGAAGTTGACGGCTCTTACATGGCAACATTTTGTTTCTTTTTAAAGCTACCCTCAAATGCCTCATATGCAATCTGGTTTCCCGCCGATTTTTGCGAATACAATGTGTATGTAAACGGCTCTTTGGCAGCTTCCTCTGACACTTTCAGAAGCAAGACTCCTCACATAGCAAATGCTTTCTACGTGCCTTTACCCGAATCCAAAACCGGCGCCTATGAAGTAATTGCAAATGTGATAGCGCCTTCCGACTTTCCATTTGACCGCTCGGGGGCTGTGCTTATAGGAAGTCTTGATAGAATTGAAAAATCCTTTAGAAGGGTCAAGCTTGTAAGCTTATTCTTCCTTTCTTTTATACTCTTTACAATGGTGTTTACGATTGTACAGATCATTGCCATAAGAAACGACTTGCGACTTCTTTCTTTCTCTGTAATGTCGTTTTTCACAATGCTTGCAATGTCCTTTATGGACGGGCGAATATTCGCGGTTATTTTCCCCGCAACTCATTATAGATTTGCCTGTCTTTTAGAGTTTTTGGCGCCGCCTTTGTTTATTCTATCCTTGGTATTTTTCTCTTATTCAATGTACAAGGATATTTATCCAAAGCGCCATGCCATATATATTTATATAGCTTTGATAATCCCTATAGTAAATGCTTTTCTTTTAAGCAGGATTCCCTGGCTTTCAGTAGTTGCAAGCGCCATAAATGTGGTGCCTTTTGCAATCTGCCTTTACATATTTGTTATTGCTTATTCCAGGGAACTTCCTCACGCTCTTCCCTACGGAATCGGCGTACTGGCCGTAGAGATAAGCCTCCTTTTATACTACTCAACAAGGGATATGGCAGTTCCTTCCCGCTTTGCTTACGTTGGGGGATACGTGGTTTTCGCAGTCACAATCGTATCTATACTTGCAGGGGAATACGCTCTTCAGTACAACGAAGAATCAAAGCTTTCAACCGAGCTTGCAAAGAAGCTTGAAGCTATGCAGATATCGGAAAACGCTTTTCTTAACGCTCAGATGAAGCCACACTTCCTATACAACACCCTTAACACCATTGCAGACTGTTGTGTAACGGATTCAAAGAAAGCGCAAAAGCTTATTAATTCTCTTTCCGAGTATTTAAAGCTTATATTAAGCCTTGATAACATGGACAAAACAGTTCCGCTCAGACGTGAACTTGAACTCGCCGCGGCCTACACAGCAATAGAAAAGCAGCGCTTCCCTTCCATAAACTTTTACACAGACTTTCCCATTAAGCTTCCTGCCATCATGATGCCGCCTCTTACGATTCAGCCCCTCATCGAAAACGCCATAAAGCACGGGGTACGTAAATCCGACAAGCCCGGCGTTGTGACTCTTCGAATCGTTGAAAATCCCGACAGTGTTCAGTTCTTTGTAAGCGACAACGGCAAAGGCATGGACGAAGAAGCCATAAAGCACTTATTCCGCATCCCCAAAGACAACCAAAGCATCGGTATCTACAATATCGACAAGCGTCTTAAAAACCTATACGACGAAGGCCTCACGGTTGAGAGCACTCCCGGCCTTGGCACCTGCGTTAGTTTCACGGTCCTTAAAAATGTGTAAATAGAACGGCCGGACATATGAATACGATTTCCTCGAAAGGCGCTCTCGCTCCGTTACCAGCGTAGCGGACACTAAGGCTCGCTTACGCTTGCCAAGTGCCGACGCTGTTAAAGGCTTTCTCGGAAATGTATTCATATGTCCGGCCTGTTTTTTGGCATTATGAAACATAACGCTCCGTGCATGAGCGATAATAATTCTAACCCGAGAGGGAGAGAAACACATATTACTTTTGAGACCCTCCTGAGCCTCGGCACTTAACGAGCCGGACTAACAGGAACGGCGAGTTTAGTCAGCAGGCAGGCTGCCTGCGGCCGCTAGTGCGAAGGCCGAGCGAGAGCGTGTCTAAAAAGTAATATGTGTTTCTAGGCCCTCTCGATTAAAAAGTCTAAATTCTCATGCCCGGCCGTGAATAAGCATAAATAAAGCTCGGAAGCAATGCTTCCGAGCTTTTTAATTTAGAGTTCTTCGAAACGCTTGATTCCTTTGCCGTGTAGGTAGAGCTCGTAAAGGAAAGAGCCAAGTCCGAATATTGCGGTAATGATGAGTAGGAGGACTGAGTAAGGAATCACAATGTAGAGCGCTATGCTTAAAACTACCAGTAATACTACCATTCCCATACCACCAAAGACTGCGATGAAAGCGGCTGTGCTTTGCTTAATTGCCTGAGCTTCGTTCTGCCAGTCAAGCTTGGGGAAACGTAAGTTACAAGCAAGTCCGAAGTAGGCTACAAAGATTTGAAGCACTACAGGAACAACAAAAGCAAAGATTCTGTTTAAAAAGCTTATGCCGGGAATAAAGTTAATTACGATTCCCGAAATAATTGAAAAAGGAAGAGCGATAATTAAGTGAGCGTAAAGCTTTCCTTTTAAAATATCTATTGTCTTTAAGGGAGAAGACTTTAAAATCCATAAGTTCTTTCCTTCAAGAGAAATAGCGCAAACCGTAACTTCTACAATGGTTCCGATACTTGCTATGCCAATTATTATTACTGCTGCCACATAATCCGCCGACATGTTGATTGCCGACGCAAGGGCTTCTTTTAACGTTGAAAACTTAACTACCGCATAAATCGCCGCCGCAATTTGAAGCACCAAACCGGTACCTCCGTTAAGGGCGTATGTTGAGTTGCTTATAAAGTGTCTGATTTCTTTCATTGCAACTGCCATACGAGGGCTTCTGACTTTAAGTCTCTTTTCAACGTATTTTGTTTTGGCAAATCCTTTCTTTCTTGTGGCAATCTTTATGAAGGTCTTTGAAATAACAGTCATAGCAATTGCGAAAGGAATTATTGTTACCGCAAGGAAAATAAGGAAGTTAACTATGTTAAAATCACTTACCGCCATTCCGCATGCATAGAAGGGATAAAGGTATGTTTTAAACACTCTCTCCACATCGTCTTTACGCTGTGCAACAAAAGATACAATGTTGTACATCTTCATGCAGAAAGCCATGTAGGGAATCATAAGTGCAAAGGTAAGCACTATGTTAAATATTGTCTTATTCTTCATTCTGCTTGTGATAAGCTGAATGAGCCAAGCGATAATGAAGCTTACCGTCATTGAAATTAAGGGAACAAGGATGAGGCAAAGAACCGCCATTATCCAGCCCGATAAGGAAAGCGCATATTTTCCTGCATAAACAATTAATGCAGGTACAAAGTTTACCGCTGAAAAAGCAAATGCCCAAACATATAAAACTACAATTCTTGCTGATAAAATCATCGAAGGTTTTATGGGCATCGAAAGAAGCAATTCGTTATCTTTTGCTTCGTATATCTGCTGCTGCGTCGTCATTACCGAACCTATAAACGCAAGCATCATTGAAAGGAATGCGGCAAGAGCAAAATATGTGCCATCGCCTGTTGTTCCGTTACAAAACTGGTCCGATATCACTATGTAATTAGAAAAGAAAAGGAAACCAAAATCCAAAATAAGGAAGATGATTAAGCCAAAGTAAATGTTTGTGTTACCTTTTTGCTTCTTACCATCCTTCGGTTTTCTGAAGAACATAGAACTGAACCTGGTAAGTACAAGTGTCTTAAACATCTTTACCCTCCAATTCAAGGAATACATCTTCAAGTGAATTGTTTCCTTTTACTTCTTCAACCGTTCCGTCGATTATAAGGTGGCCTTCTTTTATGATGGCAATGTGGTCGCAAAGCTTTTCTGCAACTTCCAATACGTGAGTTGAAAAGAAGAAAGCTGTTCCCTCTTTTGCCATGTTTCTCATGATTTCTTTAACTTCAAAAGCAGCTTTGGGGTCAAGACCTACGAAAGGTTCGTCCATAATAATAAGCTTTGGTGTGTGAATCAATGCCGCTACGATTGCAAGCTTTTGCTTCATACCATGAGAGTAAGAAACGATAGGGTTTGCAAGGTCTTGCTTAATGCCAAACAATTCTGTGTACTTATCAATACGAGCGTTTCTGTCTTCTTCAGATACTTTAAAGACATCTGCGATAAAGTTAAGATATTTGATTCCGCTCATGAATTCATACAAATCCGGGTTATCGGGAATGTATGCAATCATTGATTTACATTTAATGGGATCTTTCTTTACCGAAACACCGTTAATGGTGATTTCTCCTTCATCAAAATCGTGAAGGCCCACACAAGCTTTGATTGTGGTGGTTTTTCCTGCTCCGTTATGTCCGATGAATCCGTAAATTTCACCCGGAGCAATGTGAAGTGTTAAATTGTCTACCGCTACTTTTTGACCATAGCGTTTGGTTAAATTATTGATGTATAACATCTTTCCCTCCTCAAGTGTTTTTTCTATAAAAAATTATATAAAAGAGGGTGCCCTATGTAAAGACACCCTTTTGATAAAATAAACATATTTAATTTATCGGTTTCTATATAATCCCGAGTTTAACCCTTACTTATCATAAGCTTTGTTTAGAGTCTCCAACGAGTCGTATCCGTAGAGCTTGGCGGTGTTTTCCATTATGATAAAAGAAAGGTTTCTTTCTTCTTTTAGTAGGCCTGCCACAAAGCCTGCGAAAAGCTGAAGCATTTTGTCTGAATAGGTAGAAATTTCTCCTCTTAAATATGTTTCATAGGAAGTGTTATATTCAGTATCCTCATAGGTATGTATGCTTCTTGCCCTAGCTGATAGCTTTGGATACTTATCGGAAAATGCTTCCATCCATGAAACACAAATAGCGCATACAGCCTCAATTATCTTTTTCTTCTCTTCATCTATGGGCGGGAAATTATCCTTTATCTTTTCGTATTCTAAAGGTGCGGTGCTCTCCATCATGCGGCCGTACTTTTCTGTTATAAGGTTATGGCCTAAGTTACTTTCCCTATGAAGGTCGTAAAGGTATTGCATAAGCATTTCTTTTGTAAAGCTTAAATACTGGGCCTTACGCATCTTTTCAAAGGTAAAGTAGTCATCCTGACAAGAAGCTCTTCCGCCTTCATTTTCAACCTTATCAAACTCCTTAAACTCAAGCCTTGTGATTTTATCCGCTAGTTCGTCAACAGAAAGGCTTATAAGCTCTGATTTAAACAAAAGCTCTTCTGTATGATGGTCAAGGTAATTGTCGATATCGCTTATAAAGCCAAGGTCATAAAGCTTTCTTGCAAAGAAATCACCTATGATATCAGGGTCTTCGCCTTTATGAACTTTTAAAAGAATGGTTGAAATTTCACTTCCAAAATTTAAATCCTTTACGCTTCTAAAAAGCCACTTATCATGAGGCGGATACTTATTTTCAAGGTAGTGCGCAAGCTTCATGGCCTCTTTTAAGCCGTCTGAAAGCATGACCGAAGCAGTCAAATTGTCGCCCCGCTTTAACATACGCTTGTAATTATACTGGGCGCATTGAGAAAATTTGGCGGCGGATTCGGCAATCTTTAAAAGCAAAACACTCTTTGGATAACCCTTTAAAAGCTCGTTTCGATTGTAAGAAAACACTCCCTTAGGGTCTGTAAACACCCGCCCGTTGACCGCTGTGCTCAACGAAAAATCCGGTATGATTTTATAATCTTCTTCACTTAAAGGCCACTTTCCAAGAAGGTCTTTATAAAAATCTTCTGTTGCAAAGACACCTCGTCTTTTATGAGTGCTTAAGGTCCTTGCTACTTTAAATCCTTTATATTCTTTTGGAAGTTCGTTATAGGCCTTTTCTAATTTGTCTCCGATTTTATCAAAGGTTTCTTTCGACACCCATATTAAAAATCCCGGGCCCCAGTCATGGTCTCTTGACTCTTTATCATCATATCCGTAGCAATCAGACCCTCTTCCCACAAGGCCTACGGCAATTTCCGATTTATACTCTTTAAACTCTGTATCAAGAAGCGGTTCAAAATACTCCTTATAATAGCCAAAACAAATATCAATTCCCTTTTCAACAGGTTCAATTTCTTTAAGCTCTTCTTCTATTCTTTCATAGAAGGTGCCTCTTCCAAGTTCTTCTTCAACCGTTGAAAGGGCTGTCTTTAAAAAGCCTTCAGCCTCTTCATTTTTACCTTCTTTTTTAGATAAAACACCAAGCACATAAAGAGCCGATGCATAGTGAGAGCCAAGTTCATTAATCTTTTCAAAGGTTTCTTTTGAAAAATAAGCATTCTTTTTGGCATTTTCAAAGTCAGAAAGAGCCATATATGAGTTTGCAAGATTTGTATATGTTACCGCAGTCTCATAGTCGGCATTATTATCTTTAACTATCAAAAGAGCCTTTGATAACTCATCTATTGACTCTTTTAGCTTTCCCATTTCCTGATACAAAAGGGAACGGTTATTGTGAAAGCTAGCCCTCAACATAGCGTCTTTAGGAAGAAGCTTATCGTATAAGCTTTCTACATCTTTATAAAGAGAAAGGGAATCTTCAAAGCGACCTCCGGCTCTAAGTAAAGTTGCAATATTAAGTAAGCTTGTGGCATAAGAAAGGGAGCCCTCTAAGCCCATTTCTTTTAGCAAAGCAAGAATCTGCTCACTGATTTTGTAGCCTTCTTCATAGCGTTCAAACTCTCTTAAGAAACCTATGTACTCATTAAGGGTCTCTAAAAGCTCTGCATTATTGCCTTCCTGCATACATCTTTTTATTTCTTCTATGTATCTTTCTTCCCTTTTAGTGTCCATCTTTCCCCCTATTTTATGGTCAGTTTCTTTGAAATTTCTTTCATTACCTTTTCATCGACTTTACATACCTTTCTATCATATGTAAAGAAACCGTTTATTTCATCTTCCACATCCGTTATCTGAGTGTAGATTGTGCCGCAAAGGCCATCTTTTATGGCAGGTACAATTTCATCTAAATAAAGCTTCTCGATTCGCTTTGTAAGAGCTTCTTTGGTCTTTTCTCCGCCGTATCCGTAGCTTTTCTTTGTGTTAAAGATATGGCCTTCTTCCTTGTATGAAAAGCCTCCGAATTCAGATACTATAACAGGCCTCTCCGAAGGTTTAATTTTAACGGGCTTAAAGTAAACATGAAGGCTGTCAACATCCGATTCTTCCTGCCAAAACCATCCGGAAGTTGAATCGATAATCCTTGTCCTATCCATAGCCTTTACAATGTTATACATTATGTCAGAGTCAAACTGTCCCCAGCCTTCGTTAAATATGGTGTAATAAACGATGCTTGGGAAATTGTATAAATGGGCAAGGGTTTCTTCCATCTGAGATTCAAAGAAATACATTGCTTCTTCAGAGTGCTTACCCTTGGTGTCGTCTTTTTTCTTGCTTATAAAGGTGGGATACAAAGTGTCCCTAAAAAACTTATAGTCTCCGTTATTTACCATGTCCTGAAAAACAAACATTCCAAGGCGGTCGCAGGCTTCATAAAAGCACTCAGGCTCTATCTTTATGTGCTTTCTAATGGTGTTAATTCCAAGGGATTTAAGTCTAAGAATGTCATCTTCATAAGACTTCTCGCTGTTTGGAGTAAAGATTCCCTCCGGAAAATACCCCTGATCAAGCACTCCGTTAAAGAAAACCGGCTTTTTATTTAAAAGGATTCTGGCTACGCCGTTAACTTTTGAAACTTCAACAGTTCTTAATCCAAAGTAAGACTTTATTTCATCTGTCTTTGTGGCTATTGAAATGTCATATAAGGAAGGTGACTCAGGGCTCCAAAGCTTTGGATTGTTAATCTTTACTTGAAAGAAGGGAGCATCAAAAGAGCCTTCATAAACAGCATCTTCTTTAAAAGAAACCTTAACGTTAAAAGGCGCCTCTCCTCCTACCACATTTACGGAAATTCTGTCTAAGTAAGGGGTTATCTCTATATCCTTAATGTAATCTTTACAAACGCTTTCAATCCAGACGCTCTGCCAGATTCCCATAACAGGGGTATACCACATTCCCCCACGCTTATACTTTTGCTTTCCATAGGGGTATGTGTGGTCAAGTTCATCTTTGACTTTAACGGTCAATTCAAAAGAAACATCAGGTTTTACATAGCTTGTGATGTCAAATTCAAAAGGAATGTAGCCTCCTTCATGTCGACCTACCTTTATATCGTCTATAAAGACTTCCGCAATCTGGTCTACAGCCCCAAAGTGCAAAAGGATAATATCTTTAATGAATTCTTTCTTTATACAAACTTTTCTTTTATAAGTGTATTCTGTAAGGCCTTCAGCATCTACTCCGGCGTTCTTTGACCCAATGGGGAATGGCACAAGGCATCCGTCATCCCACTTTCCGTTTAGGCACATAAAAGAATCTCTTTTTAAGTGGGGCCTTGGGTATTTTGATAAGGGCACCTCGTCTATCTTATCGTCCATCGTCAGTTGGTTTACATAAGTTTGCATATTTACACTCCCATTTGTTTTCTACTTTTCATTATACTCCAAAGAAGATTTTAAGTCTTTAATCTTGGCGCGTCGTCATAAAAAAAGCGCTGTGATTTTACTCACAGCGCTTTATGTTTGATTTTATGCAAGAGTCCAGGTTACGCCTTCTCTTGTATCTTTAATCACGATACCCTTTGATAAGAGTTCATCTCTTATGGCATCGGCGGTAGCAAAGTCTTTGTTCTTCTTTGCTTCCTTTCTTTCTTCTATCTTAGCTAAGATATACTTTTCAAGCTCGGCATCAACAGCGGGTGCAGAAGCTTCTTCTTTCTTTAAAAGATCTAAGTTAAGCACTTCTTCAAAGCTTTCGATAAGCTTAAGCTTTGTGGCATCGGAGCAAGAGTCCTTAAGTACATCGTAAAGAACTGTAATTGCCAAAGAAGTGTTTAAGTCGTTACATAATGCATCGGTAAACTTTTCTTTGAAAGAAGCAAAAGCTGCTTCATCAACTGTAGAGTTTGAAACGTTATCCGCAATTCTTGCAACCTGTTTTTTAAGCTTTTCGTATTGGCTCTTTACCTGGTCCATTACGTCATAAGAAAACTCTAAGGGCTTACGGTAGTGGCTCTGCAAGCAGAACATTCTGTAAACAAGAGGGTTATAACCCTTTTCAACCAAAAGGTCCACGCATAAGAATTCGCCGGAGCTTTTGGACATTTTCTTTCCGCCCTTCTCGTTTAAGTGATGAACGTGGAACCAATAGTTACACCACTTATGCCCAAAGTACGCTTCGCTTTGAGCGATTTCGTTGGTGTGGTGAGGGAAGATATTGTCGATTCCTCCGCAGTGGATATCAAGTCTGTCGCCCAAATGCTTTTTGCTTATGCAAGAGCATTCAATGTGCCAACCGGGATATCCAACGCCCCAAGGGCTGTCCCACTTAAGTGCCTGATCTTCGAATTTTGATTTTGTAAACCAAAGCACAAAGTCATTTTTATTTTTCTTGTTAACGTCTTCATCAACGTCGTCTCTTACGGCTACCTGTAAATCGTCACCGCCCTGATTTGACAAAACGTTGTATTTTTGAAGCTTGGATGTATCAAAATAAACATTTCCGCCTGCTACGTATGCAAAGCCTTTATCCAAAAGCTTTTGCACCATTTCGATGAAATCATCGATGCAGTTTGTGGCAGGTTCGATAACATCGGGAATCCTTATATTTAATCTTTCGATATCCTTAAAGAAAGCATCTGTATACATTTTGGCGATTTCCATGACGGTTTTGTGCTCTCTCTTTGCACCTTCCACCATCTTGTCGTTTCCTGTATCGGAGTCGCCTGTTAAGTGACCGACGTCAGTAATGTTCATTACTCTCTTAACGTCGTAGCCCATGTAACGAAGAGTACGATCCAGAATATCTTCCATAATGTAACATCGAAGGTTACCGATGTGTGCATAGTGATAAACAGTAGGTCCGCATGTGTAAAGTGACACATGACCTTCTTTAATCGGTTTAAAATCTTCAACCTTCTTGGTTAACGTATTATAGAATTTTAACTGGCTCATATTCAGCCCTCCTTTTTTTAACTAAATCATCGTAACAGTTTAAGCAAACACAGTCAAGCGACAATCTCGCTAAAATAGTGCTGTTTTAAGGGAGTTTATAAAAAAACACCGGTCTTAAAGACCGGTGTTGAATAATCAAATTGCAATTTTATCTTTTACAATGCTTTTAACTTCTTCTCTGTTTTTATGAAGCACAAAGGAAAGCTCACTAAGTAAGTTTTCTTCCGCAATCTTAAAATACTTATCATCTGTTGCGGTGTTTTTCTTTCCCTCAGAAATTCTTTGAAGTCTTCTGAAATAAAGATTCTTTAAAACGCTTATAAGTTCATGTAAATCGCAGCTTTTGATAACTTCTTTGTACTTTGCTTCTCTGAAACGATCGTTTTCGATGGTCAGCTCTTCAATAGCAGGTATCTCGTCGATAAGCTTGATGGCTTCATCACTTGTGGTGATTGGTCTTATGGCGCTGTCATTATCAACAGGAACATAAACCTTGCTTCCTGCTGCCTTAATGGGCACCAAAAAATAATACTTTTTTGACTTGTCTGCACCGGGAATGTCCAGTGAATCGATACTTGTTACTTTACAAATTCCGCCTGTTGTGTGCACTACATATTCGTCAATTTTAAACATGCCTTCCTCCCTCTATTAATACTTGAATGGTGCTGATACAACCTGTGATAACTGCTTTGCACCCATTAAATGTACCATCTATGTGTAAATTATGATTCGTGTCAACGTTAGCATTGAAAATAGCTTCTCTTCTTGCTCTCAATGCTTTGACTTCGTCCGATATGCAAAGGACGTTGTCTGCTATCCACGCTCCAAATAACTTCTTCTTTTTAAGATGATATTCGGTCGGCATTTGAATTTTTCCGTTCCTTACAAGTGTTGTGGCCTCACCAATGGCAAACACCATTACCTCCATTCTTCCAAGATTTTATTCCCATTCACGTATTCAATTATACCAAAGCAAATTCCGTGTGGTAAGGACAAAACTTTCCAAAAATTCTTAAAAAAAGATAGGGCATTTTGCCCTATCTTCTAAATTTCACTAATTTTCTCTACAATTTCCTTTAACCAATCACCTTTAATATCGGCAATTTTACCACTGTCAGCACTGTCGGCTACCTTAGGGTCAATGGGGATTTTTGAAAAAACATCAATGTCATTTTCTTTGGCCAAATCCTCTACTGTACTCTCCCCAAAGACATTTATTTTTTTACCGCAATCAGGGCACTCAAGATAGCTAAAGTTTTCAACAAGTCCTAAGATAGGAACATTCATCATGTTTGCCATTTTAACTGCTTTTTCAACTATCATTCCCACAAGCTTTTGAGGTGATGTAACAACCACAATTCCTTCAATGGGGAGTGACTGAAATACGGTAAGTGGCACATCGCCTGTTCCGGGAGGCATGTCCACAAGCATGTAATCAACATCGCCCCAGGCTACTTCGCTCCAAAACTGCTTAACTACGCTTGCAAGGATTGGTCCTCTCCAAATTACAGGATCTGTATCATCCGCATTTATTAAGTTAAGAGACATTATCTTGATTCCGTCTTTGCTCTTAACGGGCAAAATCATGTTTTCATCAAGAGCATCGGCTTTCTTTGTAAGCCCGAAAGCCTTTGGAATTGAAGGGCCTGTGATATCAGCATCAAGGATTGCCACACTTTTACCGGCCTTTTTAAGCGCTGCGGCAAGTAAGCTTGTAACCATTGACTTTCCCACTCCGCCTTTTCCGCTCACAACACCGATAACGTGCTTAATATTTGATTTTTCATTCATGGGCGCAAGTAGGGGATTTGCCTTTTCACGGCTTGAACAATTTGCCTTACATGATTCGCAATTACTGTTACAATCACTCATTTTAAAATGCTCCGTTTTCTTTTAACTCGGTTAGGTATCTATCCAAAGCATCTTCCCAATCGGGGAGGCGCTCAAAACCGTTTTCAACAAGTTTATCCTTTGACATACGGCTGTTAAAAGGTCTCTTTGCCTTTGAAACGCCATACTCAGCAGTGGTGACAGGCTTTACCGTTACATTTGTCATGCCGGCTTTTTCAAATATTTTACACGCAAACTGATACCAGTTAATAAAACCTTCGTTGGTGGCATGATAGATTCCGTATTTTTCGGTTAAAATCATATCTACCAAAAGCTTTGCAAGGTCAAATGTATAAGTGGGTGAGCCCCATTGATCGTTGACAACTGTTAATGTGTCATGGGTCTTACCAAGGTTAAGCATTGTCTTTACAAAGTTCTTTCCGTTAATGCCAAACACCCAAGCGATACGCACGATAAAGAATTTATCCAAAATATCTGTAACGGCCTTTTCACCTTCATATTTTGTGGCTCCGTAGACACTTACAGGTGCAGGGGTATCATCGGGATCAAAGGGCTCATCCCCCTGTCCGTCAAACACGTAGTCTGTGCTTATATGAAGCATCTTTATATCAAGTTTCTTACAAACCTTAGCTATATTCTTTGGTCCGTCGGCATTTACTTTTCTTACAAGTTCTTTCTTATCTTCATCTTCCGCAGCATCAACGGCTGTCCATGCCGCACAATGAATAACCGCATCGGGATTTGCTTCGGTGATTACCTTATCTACCGCCTTTTCATCGGTAATGTCCATTTCTTCAACATCCACACCGATTCCCTCGATGCCTCTTTCTTTGAGCCTTCTCATTACGTCATAGCCAAGCTGACCCTTAACACCTGTTACAAGTACTTTCATTTTTGTCTCCTTAAATATATCTCATTTCGAATGTGACTTCGTAGTCTTTTGAAGAATCCAGTCTAAACTGTTCCTGAACGGGAGCGCCCCATGTGTCGTCTCCGCCAACGCCCATCTGAGCTGCCATAATTCTTACCCATGTGTAGTTTCTGTTTGGAAGCTCGTCTTTATGAAGAGCATTTTCCATTTCGTACGCACTGTAAGGGAGGAATCCAAAGTCAAAGGTTCCGTTAACCGCTGTAAACTGTATTCCGTGGCCTTCGTCGTTTGCAATCTTTGCATATCTTACGTTTGTACGGTTACCGCATTCCTGAGGAATAAGGTAAGGGGTAAGGTTTTCATCAACTGTTGTTTTATAAATTCCTGTTTCTACTCCGTTATTTCTATCAAAGTAGTTTTCATCGGGGCCCTTACCAAAGTATTCAACGTTGTTAAATTCCTTTGAAAGCTTCATTTCGTATCCAAACAAAGGAAGTACGGGACGTCCTTCTTTTCCAATGTACTTAGCGTTTACAATGATTCTTCCGTCAGGGTATACCTTATGGTTCATTTTAGCGATAACTTCTTCTTCGCCGGGAGCCGTGTAGTCGTAATCTGCCTCAATATACTCGCCTTTATCTTCAAAAGAAACCATTGTGGCTTCCGAATACTTACTTAAAGTATCAAAGAAAAATGACTTTCTTTCTAACTTAAAGCCCTTATCGTTATCAGTGTAGGCTCTAAAATATGTAGGAACGGGAGGCATTGTAACAAGTTCCTTGCCACCTTCCTTCCAAGAAACCATACCGCCGTATCCTTTGTAAGCCTTTGAAAAGATTACGCTAAAGTCGCCTGCCACTGCACCGCTATTGTTGGTGCCGTCTGCCACGTGCTTAAACTTAGCTTCCTTGGAAACTGCCAAAGCAGGATTTTCTTTTGCCAAAGAAACATGCTCCGAAAAGGCAACCATATATCCCGCATCGGCCCACTTATTTGATTTCTTTAAGCGAAGCTCTGCTCTGAATACATAGTCTGCGTTTATGTCTTTAGCATCCTTATGATTAACCTCAAAGGTTTCTTTTTCTCCGGGTGCAATGCTTATATTATCAAAGGTCTTAGAATAAATTTCTTTTCCATTCTTTAAGATTGTATAAACAAAGTAGTGGTTACTTAAATCGATGAAAAGATTCTTGTTTTTAACACTGAATCCACTCTCAGTTACGTCAAAAGAAACGTTTGCGTAAAGGTTCTTTGCTTCTTTTATTTTCGGAGATTCGGTTCTGTTTGCAAACACAATACCGTCTGTTGAGAAGCAGTATTCCGTCGGTCTGTCCCCAAAGTCGCCACCGTAAACAAGACGCATTTCATCGTCGTGTTCCTGCCAGATTGCCTGGTCGATAAAGTCCCAGATGAAACCGCCCTGATACATATCAAATTCATCTTCAAGGTCTGTATATAACTTCATGCCTCCAAGAGAATTTCCCATAGCATGCATGTATTCACAGGAAATGTATGGCTTTTTAGGGTCGTTTGATAAGTATTCTCTGATTCCCGCAGGCTTAAGATACATTCTTGATTCAACGTCACTTGCGGCTTCAAATTCTCTGTCATTTATAATGCCTTCATAGTGAACGATTCTTGTGTCGTCTTTAGCTTTAATAAAATCATGCATATCAATAAAGTTTTGACCGCCGAAAGACTCATTTCCCAAAGACCAAAGCACAACGCTTGGATGGTTTTTATCTCTTTCAACCATATTGTTGCACCTATCAAGCACTGCGCCTCTCCATTCAGGCTTTGAACCGGGGATAGGATATCCTTCTTTTCTTTGTTCCTCTGTACACCAGGTTCCGTGAGTCTCAAGATTTGTTTCGTCTATTACGTAAATGCCGTATTCATCGCAAAGTCTGTACCACATTGACTGATTTGGATAATGAGATGTACGTACAGCATTTATGTTGTTTCTTTTAAATGTTTTAATGTCCCAAAGCATTTCTTCTTTGGTGATTGCTCGTCCGTTTAAAGCTGAGAATTCATGCCTGTCAACGCCCTTAAATACAATTCGCTTACCGTTTATGAGCATAAGCTTATTTTTAAGTTCAAAGGTTCTGAATCCAACATTTGTAACCGCGATTTCTTTTACGTTTGAAGAATCGTCTTTTAAAGCTATCCTTAATTCATAAAGGTTGGGCTCTTCGGCGCTCCACTTCTTTATAACAAGTCCTTCCATGTGAAGCTTTGCTTCTTCGCCCGAAACTTCCAAAGAAGATTCAAAAACGCGTTCTTGACTTTCTAAGTCAATTAGGCTTAATACAGCCAAAGAAGGCTTTCCGACAACCTTTGCGCTTACGTCCAAAACGCCCTTTTCATAGGCTTCGTCAAGGCCTGCCTTTGCAAAGATATCGGTAACATGCAAAGAAGGAATCGTGTAAAGATAAACATCTCTAAAGATTCCGAAGAATCTCCACATATCCTGATCTTCAAGCCATGATGCGGAAGTTCTTTTATATACTTCTACAGCAATTCTGTTTTTTCCCGGTTTTACGAAATTTGAAATATCAAATTCCGTGGGGGTGAAGGTATCTTCCCCGTAACCTACGTAGTTGCCGTTTACAAATAATCTGAATCCTACTTCTACGCCCTGGAAAGATATAAATACAGGGCGGTTTTTAAACTCTTTTTTAAGCTTAATATCGGTAACATAGCTTCCTACAGGTGCAAAGTCCTTTGAAATGAAGGGAGGGTCAAGCTTCTCTGTTCCATCCCAAGGATACATTGCATTTGTATAGTGAATGGTGTCATAACCTTGCGTCTCAATGTGACCTGGCACCTTAATATCATCAAATTTTGAAATGTCAAAATCCTCTTTGTAAAAGTCCTTCGGTCTTTCAAAAAGATTAACCGAATACTTAAACTTCCATATTCCGTTTAAGCTTTGCCTAAGGGGCATATCCTCGCCCTTTACAATGTCTTTTTCACTTTCATAGAAAAAGTGATCCGAATGAGCGGGGAGTCTGTTTTCTCCGAAATTTTCGGGATTTTCGAGAAATAAATGCAGTGCTTCTGTGTTCATACCTTTTCCTCACGTTTCTTTTAGCGTTTCTTATAGCATTCCCGTTACAGATTCTTGAAGTGAGTCGTATAGTTTCTTTGCTCTGTCCTCATCAATCTTTAACATTTTGGAAAATTCCTTTGGCGTACAGCCTAAATACCTTTTAAACATTTTGTTAAAATAACTTGTATTGTTAAATCCCATTCTGAAGCTAAGTTCGGAAATGGTATCAATACTTAACGGATCTTTGTATAAAATCTTTGTAGCTTCAAACACCCTTAACCTTATCAAATACTCAACAGGGGAGGTCATCATTATGCGCTTAAAGCATCGACAGCACTCGTTTCTGCTTACGTGAATCCTTCCCGCGATATCTTCTAACGTTATGGGGTCACTATAGTTTTCCTGCATGTAGGTAATGGCACTTCTTACTCTTAATTCATCTTGGGAAGGCACGTTCTTTCCGTTAAAAGAAGCCTTTTTTGAATAAATATAGTCTATCAAAATGGCCCAAAGCATGCAGATATAGCCTTTGGTTAAAATTTCATATCCTCTTCTTTTTGAAGTGTTTGCGGCTATAATATCGTTAATTCTGTCAATGGCGCTTTCATCCCTTAAATTAGCATCATCCAAGGTTACAAGGGCCGCTCTTTCATCTTCCATTACTTTATAAAAGTAACGGTCCGAGAGTTCGTTTTCTTTGTCCAAAACCTGCACATATTCAGGAGAAAACACAACGCTGAAAAACGCTGTGTCTTCTTTTGCCGACGAAGCAAATTTGTGCGGAGTGTTGAGGGCAATCATGCATGCCTGACCCGCAGTAATTCGCTCAGTCCTGTCTTTAACCGATATTCGAAGTTCACCATTGTTTACGACAATAAGTTCAATGTCGTTTTTTCTGACAGTCCATTCGCTTACATTGCAATCTTCTTTCTTTCGCTCAAAGAAGTTTATGGCTACCGGATAATATGGGTTTTCGTACTCCTGTATCAGTTCTTTTTCCATTAATCTTCCTCATAAAATGCTTTTGCCAAAGCAATCATGTCTTTTACATCTTTAGAGCCCATGGTTTCAACGCTTGAGTGCATAGCAAGCTGGGCAAGGCCAATGTCTGCAGTCTTTACAGAAACCTGAGAGGTTGAAATGTTACCAAGGGTTGAACCTCCCGCTACGTCTGAGTTGTTTGCATAGCATTGAACAGGAATCTTGATATCTTCCGCAATCTTTCTTACAAATGCAGCTGAATAAGCATCGGTTGCGTAGCGCTGATTTCCGTTAAACTTTATAACAATTCCCTTGTTCATATAAGGACGAAGAACCGGGTCTGCCTTTGATGTAAGTGCGGGGTGAACGGAATGCGCATTATCCGCAGAAAGGTTAAAGCTGTTTGATAAAAGCTTTAAGTATTCGGTTCTGTCCAATGAAAGTGAATCGGTAATTCTAAAAAGTGTATCTTCAAGGAAGGTTGAAGCTGCGCCCTGCTTTGTGCCGCTTCCCACCTCTTCGTTATCAAAGATTGCAAGAACGTTTATATAATCCTTTGCGTTAGCTTCAATAATTCCCTTTAATCCCGAAAATACGCAAGCCTGGTCGTCAAGCCTTGGGGATAAAATAAACTCTTTCTTTGAGCCTACATAGGTTCCCTTTTGACGGGCATAAAGGAATAAATCCTTTCCCAAAATGTCCTTTTTATCGACTTTGGCTTCTTTGGCTATCAAATCTTCAAACTTATCTTTTGAAGAGATATCGCCAAACAAAGGAAGCATGTCGTTTTGAGCGCTGTAGGTTGTGCCTGTGTTTAAATCTGTCTTCATGTGAATGGCAACATTTGGAATCACGCAAAGGTCTTTATCGATATTAACAAGCTTTTCTTTTAACTCATTTCCTTCTCTTACAACCACTCTTCCCGCAACGGATAATGGTCTGTCGTACCAAGAAGCCATTATCATGCCGCCGTATTTTTCGACGTTTAAGCGAACGTAGTTGTTTTCAAACACCATCTCCGTATTTTCTTTTATTCTAAAAGAAGGCGAATCGGAATGTGCGCTGAAAATTCTAAAACCTTTTGCTTTTCCCTTGGGAAGAGAAAAAGCAATTATGCTTGAAGCGTTTCTTTTTACATAATATTTACCGGGCTTTGAAATCTTCCAGGAATCGGATTCCTTTAATTCTTTATAGCCTTCGCTTTCCAATGCGTTTTTTATGTTCTCTGTGCAGTGAAATGCGGTGGGGCTTGCATTTATAAAATCAAGTAGTTCTTTCATGTTTTTTCTCCTTTGTATATTCACACCTAATCATAACACTCACGGCTTCTTTTTTCACCTTTTTTTCACTGTTTTTTCACATAATAAAACGGTTTTGGGATTTACTTATCTTTAAAATAATCGTATAATTCAATAGTATGCGTGCCCGCTTTTTACACGCGGTCACAAGGAGAGGAATAATTATGAGCGAAGAATTAAAGAATGAAACAGTTACAGAAGTAGCTGCTGAAGTTAATGAAGCTAACTCTGTAAGCAAAAGTAAACAAAAACGCGAAGCAAGAAAGGCCGAAGTTAAGGCTGAAAAGGTTAAGAAAGGCTTCGACAGAGCTCTTGCATGGGTAATCGGTGTTTTAATTGCCGTTATCGTAGTCGGTGCAATCGGAATGGGCATTTACACACAGGTAAGCAAGACAACGGCTGCCGATAACTACAGCTTAGGTCTTGATGATAACGGATTTATTTCAGGCGCTGACATTTCAAAGGCTAAGGACCTCGGACTTGAAACACTTAAGGTCTCTTTAAGCGATATTGAGTACAGCGATGATGAAATCGATGCAAGAATCGGCTCTCTTTTAAATGCAAAGGCTGATTTTAGCGCCGATGCTTCTTTGGAAGTTAAAGACGGTGACACAATTAATCTTGATTATGTAGGTTCTATCGACGGTGTTGAATTTGAAGGCGGAAGCACAGGCGGAAACGGAACAACACTTACAATCGGAAGCCACACATACATCGATAATTTCGAAGAACAGCTCATCGGTTCACATCCCGGTGATTCTGTGAAGGTAGAGGTTTCTTTCCCTGAAGAATACCCCAACAATCCCGATCTTGCAGGAAAGCCCGCAGTATTTGATTGCGTGGTAAATTCTGTTAAGGTTATTCCTGAACTTACAGATGAATTTGTTAAGGAAAACTATTCTGAATACGGTTCAACTACCGAAGAATTAAGAGAAGCCATCAGAAAAGACGGTCGTGAAGCAAACCTTCAGACATATCTTTCAAAATACATTGACGACAACGCTGAAGCAAGCGTTCCCGGAAAGTATATTAAGGCTTTAAAGTCAGTTACAAAGTATGATGACACTCAGCAGTTTGACTACATGAATCAGATGTCAGCAAACTACTACGGTTCAAAGATGTACGAAACATTTGAAGACTTCACCGGTAAGACCGATGCGGAATACGAAAAGGATCTTTCCGAAAGAGCAAAGAAAATGGCAGCTTCTTCTTTAACCTACGAAGCAGTTTATAAGAACAACAATCTTAACTGCGATGAAGAATATGCAAACATTCTTGAAATGATTGGCGGAGAAGAAAACGTAGCACAGTACGGTGTCGGATACTTAAAGCAGATTGCTATCAGAAACACAGTTCTTAATCACTTAAGAGACGTTGTAACAGTAGAATAAAAATTTGACTTAAAACCCTCTTTACTAATTGTAAAGAGGGTTTTTTATTTGGTTTCTATGTGTTAGTATCAATATATGAAAGAACTTAAAGTAATTGCGCATATACATACAGACATGCCCGAAAAATTCGGAATACCTAGGCAAAGTGGCGTTGTGAAGTCTTTAACCGGTCGCATTGTTTTTGAGCCTGACTTCAGGTCTTACGATGCGATTAAGGGATTGGATGACTTCAGCCATCTTTGGCTCTTATGGGAATTTGAAGGTGTGCCGCAAGATAAATTCAATGCAACTGTTCGCCCACCAAGGCTTGGGGGCAATGAAACAATGGGTGTATTTGCCACAAGGTCACCCTTTAGGCCAAATCCAATCGGATTATCAAGTGTAAAGCTTGAAGGAATCGAAAAGACAGCTGACGGACCTGTTATTGTAGTTTCCGGGATTGATTTAAGGGACAACACTCCGATATTTGATATAAAGCCATATTTAGCTTACGCAGATTCTCATCCCGATGCCAAGGACGGCTTCGCGAGTGCTCATGTTTATGAACAACTTGAAGTTAGTTTTCCTACAGAGTATAGAGACATGATTGATTCCGGTGATTTAGAGACTGTTCTTTCTTTGCTAAAGGAAGACCCTCGTCCCCACTATCAAAAGGATCCCGACAGAATCTACGGTATGGCATTTAAAAATTTAAATATAAAGTTTAAAGTAAACGAAAATCTTTTAACCATCATAGGAGTAGAAAAATGAAGCCGGAAGAATTACTTAAAACCCTGCACACCATTAACAAGTTAAAAGACACCACAAGACACTGCTACACCCCGGGCGGAAGGCATGAAAGCGTTGCCGAGCATTCCTGGAGAATCACTGCCATGGCCTACTTTATCAAGGACGAATTTCCTGACCTTGATATGGATAAGGTCATAAAAATGTGCCTAATCCACGATTTGGGAGAAGTCTTTACCGGTGATATTCCTTCTTTTGATAAGACAAAAGAAAACGAAAACACTGAAGAAAAGCTTTTAAATGACTGGGTGAAAAGCTTGCCGGAGCCCTTTTCAAGCGAGATGGCTTCTTTGTACAAAGAAATGGATGCCCTTGAAACCAAAGAAGCAAGGCTTTATAAGACGCTTGATAAGTTAGAGGCCGTAATATCCCACAACGAGTCGGATTTATCCACATGGATTGAAAAAGAGTACACGCTTAACGTTACCTACGGAGAGGACCTTTGCGCCGATCATCCATACTTAAAAGCTTTCAGGGAAGTTATCAAGAAAGAAACTTTAGATAAGATAGACAAAGGACGAGCCTAATGCTCGTCCTTTGTGTTTCAATATTCAATTAGTTAAAATCGTTATTTTCGGGTGTTTCTGCTGTTTCGATTTTAGCGGGACGTTCGATAACGTCTTCTTTCTTCCAACCTGTCATGATGATGACAGCAATGATTTCGAAGATACCGCCTGCGATACCGATTCCTCTCTTGTCATCTTCTGAAACGCCGTCATGCCAAGCAAAAATCTTGGCGTAGCATGTTCCAAGGAAGATAACTGCGAAAGCTGCTCTTACTGCCCATTCAAGGAAACCGGGAAGATTAACCTTGGGAATGCTAAGCACAAGAGGAAGCACCCATGCCCACTGATAAAGCCAGTTGGGAACTTCAAATGAACCTAAAACTCTGGTGTTTTCACCTTCGTCCTTTGTAACATCAGCCAAAGCATAATACCTAACGTAAGGAATCCAAGCCATCCATGCTTTGTCATAGTTCATTGACTGCAATGTTCTGTAGGTAACAAATGAATACCATACGTAGAAGGCTGCGTAGACTGCAAGAACAATAATACCAACGATTAATGCAGCTCCACCAAAAACAAGTGAATAAACTAAATCTGACATATATCTCTCCTCCAAAATATAAAAGTACTTTCTTAGTTTAAAGTATTACTAGCGAATATGCAAGTAAAACGATTTGCTAGTATCCAAGATATTGAAGAAATGCTTCAAGCCCTTCCTTTAAGTCTCTGTAGGTAGCATCAAAAATCCCTGTATACCAAGGGTCTGCGATATCACGGGGTCTATCCGAAAAATCGAGAATTCTCTTTATCTTTCCGTCAGGGTCTCCTCCGATTATTCGCATTGTGTTTCTTATATTTGTGTTTTCCGCACAAAGAATATAGTCGTATTTATCGTAGTCGCTTCTTGTAACCTGAACTGCTCTCTTTTTTGAAAAATCGGTATAATCTGTCTTTCCTATACCACGTCTTCTAAGTTCTTCCTTTGCAGGCGGATAAATAGGATTTCCCACATCGCCCCAGATTTCTTCCGTTGAAGTAGCAGCGGATGCTATATAAAAATCATCCTTTATCCCACGCTTTTCAACCATATCTTTAAACATAAACTCCGCCATTGGAGAACGGCAAATATTGCCGTGGCAGATGAACAGCACCCGAATGACCCTAGGGGACGGGGTTAGTGGTTCACTTTTCAAATTCATATTGCAATTTCCTTTCGGTAATTATATACTTCTTAAGTCATTAGTTATGACAATCATATTTTAATATCTAACAGGAGTAGATTTATGCCAAGAAAACCCAGAACCTTGAGTTCAACCGGCATATATCATATCATACTTCGCTCTGTCAATCAGCACATCATATTCGAAGAAGCTTCCGATTATCAGAAGTTCCTTTTTATTCTATCAGATTGTAAAAAGAAATATGATATAGATATTTATGCCTATTGTTTAATGGATAACCATGTCCACTTATTGCTTCGTCTACCGGACGACAGGCTATCCAGTTTCTTTCAAAGCCTCGGAACCACATTTGTCCGTTGGTACAACAATAAATATTCTCGTAGCGGTCATCTTTTCCAAGATCGATTCTATAGTTCGGCGATTGAAGGCGGACGCGCTTTTCTGTCTGCCCTGATATATATTCACAATAATCCTGTCAAAGCAAACATGTGTCGTTACGCGTCTGAATATCGATGGAGCAGTATCGGTGCTTTTTATGGTGCAAAAAATCCTTTGGTCGACGTGTCGTTCGCCTATAACATCGCCGGCTCAAAGGATTACTTACTTCGTTTTTTTTCAAAAGAAACCGATTCATCGGATAATCCACTGTTTATAAATGATCACCGTGAAGCAAATCACTTTTTAACAGATGAAAAGGCCTTAAATATATTTAAAACTGTGACTCATCTCACATCGACATCTGATGCGACCACTCTTGATAAAACTAGCAGAAATGAATATATTCGAGCACTAAGAGGAAAAGGCCTGACGATTAAGCAGATAGCTCGAATCATGGACATCTCAGATAGCACTGTTAAGCGAATTTGCAAAGTGAACCACTAACCCCGTCCCCTAGGTTCATTATCATCGGTATAGCCTCAGTTCAGAAGATCCGACAGGGTGTCTTCTGTCTCAACGGGCTGCCAATGTCCCTCAACACAAGTGACAGCACCGGTCGAGCGTATCTTATCCGCCAGCGCACGGGCCAGTTTCTTGTCCTTTGCACCATTGGGAAATTGTGCACAAGCAGCATCACCGACAAAGAGCGTTTTATCTTCGTACACATAAACAAGTGTTGAATCGTCAGTGTGAGGAGCTTCTGTCGGCAGAATCCTGACTGTGCACCCACCAAGGTCGATCGTCATTTCACCCTCGAAAATAATATCAGCCGGAACAACGATCATTTCCTTACTACCTGCGTATTCTTTTCGGATACTCTCGTATATGTTCAGGAACGCGTCGGAACCGTTCTTCTCTATTTTCTTTATGCACTCCTGAAGATGCCGGTTTGTCGTTTTGTTAGCAATGGTAAGACCGTTTACTGCATGCATCGCAAAAGTATGATCCCAGTGCCAGTGTGTAAGAACCGTAAACGAAGGAAGAGGCAGACCTTCCTTCCGAAGTAAATCGTAAAACTCCCTGATATGTGCTTCCGAGTGCCCGGCATCGACGGCAAGACTCCGCTTATTCCCCTTGATATATCCGAGATTCGGACGATCGCGTTCTTCCTCAAATGGCATATACCATATATGTTCGGAAAGTTTCTTTATTTTCATCTTTTATTGCTCCTTGGATTATTCTCACGTCATAAGGATTTAGCAAATGGAACAAGGTTGCTGACCTCGACATAACCGTTCTTTTTATAGAACTCATAGGCCGGCACATCCCGATCCGTGAGCAGGAAAACCTGCTTGAGACCCATTTCCTTTATGTCTTTTTCGATCTGCGTCAGGAAAAATGTTCCCACGCCGTTACCCTGATGATCAGTCTTTATGCACAGTTCGTTGATTATGTATTCCGTTCCCGTGTACCAGTGTTTGATATATCCCATAGAAAGCCCGATCAGCTCATTGCCATCGTAAAGTCCATATGTCAATGAATAGCTCTGACCGCAGAGATCTTCTATATATTGATCAAGCTGTTCTCTGTCTGACCAGTCGTCGTTCCATGGCTCTCCTGTGAAAACATCAGAGAACAATACTTCTATGGCTTCTTTATCATCTATCGACATTCGTTTTAATTTCATGTGTCATTCCTCTTCGTTTTTTATAGGGTCAAAACTACTCGCGCCCCGGTTTGCAAGAGAGGGGGGTGCATTTCTCGCAGAGGGGGTGCATTTGCACCCCCCTTAGGAAGATTAACTTTCGAAATTACGTACCACCGGATATACTTGAAATGGTAATTACAGGCTCTAATATCGTTTAAACAGGACTGATACATCATCCTTACTTAAGCCACATTTCCCATAGAATACTTCGTTCGGCTCTATAGACATTAGCTGCACTACAGAAATCCCTCTTTCCTTTATTTCTTCTTCAAGTTTTCTAATCAAATTCCGGCCAATGCCTTGTTTTTTTAATTCAGGAACAACAAAGATTTCTGACACGTAAAAGAAATCTTCGTCTGCATATGGATCTACAAATCCCAGAAGTCCGCCAACTATTACTCCCTCATCTTCTGCAACCAACCCAATTGACTGATAGTTTCCAACTATAGCTTGCACTCTTCTAACAGCTCGCTCACTGCTCCACTGTTCATTCCAAGGTTCTTCTGAATATGCTTTAGACATTGCGATTGCCAAACCCTCTATATCGCTTTCTTTATACATTCTATATTGCATTTCAATTAGTCTCCTTATAGCGTATTATCCTGGAATATAATCCTTACTGCATCTCGGTAAATGCCTTCACAAACTCTTGCTCCCGGGTTTTCACTCTTTCAACAAATGATTCATAACACTCAGCATCAACCGGTATTTTTAAGCCGTGAATCGTAGTATTTTGGTAGTAGAGTTTCCTTTGTCTGCCGTGATTTGCTTTTTTCTCCATAGACAGCTTAACTTCCGGTTTATCGTTCTACTCGTCCTTTACGATACCTTCCAAAAAAAATACCGTCATCCACATACTTATCTGCCTGAGATACCCACATTGGAAACTTCCCTGTTGCCAAAGCCGTTTGCCCATTAAGCATTCCTGTATGGAATGAGATATGGCGAAACTGTCTGAGCACCAATTCCATTCTTGTATGCTCGCAGTTTTCAGGGCATTCATACAACATTTCATCTGTAATAGAATCAAGATATGCGTAAGTTTTTTTCTCGATTCTATCAAGATAATCAAGGAGCTGTTCATCTGATAATATTACCTGAGCCGGATTATCAGGATTATCCAAACCATCTTCATGAAATGGAGGTTCATCATATATGCAAGGATTAATGAACCACTTATCTGCAGAATGAAGCGCGTGATATGCCCATCTCCAACAGGGAGCACCACAACAAATCGCATCACGATCGTAGGTCTGAATAGATGTCCGAATATTTAGGAAATTCGGTTTTACCATGTCTTTAATTATCATACATAATTCATTCATCAAAAATTCTCCTTCCCCAGAAACTTCTTATATTCCAATATAACTCACTATCACATTATCCCGACAAACGGGATTTATCATTTCCCTTGTCATCGTTCATTTAGCTGAAAGTTATTCCATACTCAAATCATCCTCCAGGGTCTTTCTTTACCAAGCCATCCGCTTTTCTCCCAATACAATCTGTCTGCTTCACCGGATCCAAAATCTGCCTTCTGCATCATACGCATCAATGAAAACATGGCTTTAGTCTTTATGCCTGCTTTTACGCGTTTTTTTCGGGAAAGCCTTTGTGCAATCCTTGTTGTATCTTTTTCAATCTTCTGCTTTTTCTTTTCATTGACTCCGTCCCAATTCATGGCTTGTATGCAGATGCCATATTCAACGATACAGGGAATACCCCAATAGAAAAGTGCATCACTTACATCCTTTACTGCCTTCTTTGCTCCGCTTCCTGCTGCGGTTGATATGACAACCGCCTTTTTAGCAAACATACACTTTCGCGGTCTGTGGGACATCCAGTAATTAAAAGTCAGATCCAGGAAGTTCTTCATCGGGGCCGAAGCTCTCAGGCAATAAGTCGGAGTTGTGAATATCAGAATATCTGCTTCTTCAACTTCTTTCATTATCCTGTTTTTTTCTTCATAGAAAGGACATTTGGTATCATCCTCTATGCACGTATAACATCCGAGGCAGAAATGATTCAGATCCCTCGGAAGGAAGAATTCAACAATATCTTCGGCGTTTCCGATCTTCTCTGCAAGCATTCGTCCGATATTATATGTGCTGCCTTTATGATTCTGACCGTTTATCATTACTATCTTCATTTCTCTTCTCCCTTATATATCCTGCTGAATTGCCTGATGTGTTTTTCGAGTTTCCGTAAGCATTCTTTTTCTCTTTCAGGCTGTCTGTCACATACGGTCATGAGCAGATAAATGGGTGCAAAGAACTGAAGTGCCATAATCTCGGCATCATCTCCTTTTAACTTGCCCTGCATGATAAGAAATTGCAGCATTCCGCTCTGATACTTAAGAGGTTCATCAAAATACTGATTGGAGAAAAGACCTGCCAATTCCATATCTGAAAACTGTTCCAAGGTAAGCATCTTTCTGAACTTGCATTCATATTCATCGTGCAAAAAGAACGAAAACAGCCCTGTCCCCATCTTCACAAGATCATCCTCCGAAGCATTCTTATAAACTTCTGAATCAATCAGGATATCATTTCCATTTATATTTAAATCTGCAGCTTTTTGGTTATATCGCTCACGCATTTCATCTAAGATGGCGTTAAAAATATCCTGTTTGCTTTTATAATGTTTGTATAAAGAAGGTGCCTTTATGCCCACACCTTCGGCTATCTGTCCCACATAAACATTTCCGTATCCTTTTTCCGAAAACAAAGTCAATGCCACATCCAGTATTTTCTTTTTGGTATCCATATGCACTCCTTCGGCTAATTCCGATTAGCCTCATTATAGGCTAATTCAAATTAGCTGTCAATAATAAAACCAGGAGCTTGCCCTGACAGGCAAGCTCCTGGTTTGTCGTTCTGATTTATCCTGTAATATATTATTTTCTCAAGTATTTCTATATGTACAAACTTGAATTTGTATGCCAAATAATTTGATAATCTATTTTCTTTCATTATCATCCAATATGGGATTGAATATTTCTTTCACAGTTATTGTACCCATTTGTCTTGAACCATCAAAAGCTTCTATGCATTTTCCCGACCACAATGAATTAGGATAATACTCCGGACTAATCAGTTGCACCGAAATCAAATCTCCATCATTTAATGGATCATGACATTCAATCTTTCCCGAAGTCCTATAGTTCTCAATAATCTCAAAAGTAGGTCGCATTCCTGAGCAAACCGTTCTGGAATACTCCGCGTTTTTTTGCCATATACCATTGAATTCGTTTTTCAGATTCATGTACTTCCTCCACAAACTAGAATTTATCTCTTTCATTTATTATTTAAGTTATTTCAGAAAATCGACAATCATTTTCTTTTCTTCCTCAGTCAGAAAATGCATATGTCCCCGGTCTCGCAGAAGATAGGTTTGACAATTCGGAATAATCCGTTTTGCTCTCTCAAGAACTTTTGCCCCCGGAAAGAGACAATCTTTTTCAGCACCCATAACAAGCGTCGGCGCTTTGCATTTTGCCATTCTTGAAGCGGCAACATTTGTAGGCATGGCTGTTTTAACCTTCACATGATCTATGCTGAGTTTCGCAGTCTCATATATATCCTGTGTAATATTTTCTTCAGTTATTGCCATGGGCATCATGGTCTTTTTAAGCCACTCATCCTTTCCCGTAACCCAATACAAGATCATGGGGAACATCATGGTGGCGTTTTTAAGCTGAAAAGCATTCTTAATTCCTGACGGGATATAAATCACAACGCGCTTTATCTTATCAGGCACTTCACACATGGTCTTTGCTATTATGCCACCACCAAAGGAACCGCCAAACAAACTGATCTTTTCAAATCCAAGCGCATCTATTACCTCGCCGGTCCATTTTCCATAATCATAATTGATCGCTGACAAGCTCCTCTCCGCGCTTTTGCCTGGATGTCCGATTGTATCTACCGCGTATATATGGAAATCCTTAAAAAGAAAACCGCAGTCAAGGAGGTTATAAGCACTTGTGGCATTGCCTCCGTGAAAAACAAGCAATGGCTCACCATCGAAGTTACCGGTCTCAACTATATGTGTTCTGCCAAAAGATGTCTCAATATAAACATCTTTCCATGGTATGGGCAATCTGGAAAGTTGAGCGTCATATAACTCCAATATTCTGTTTTTTCCTTCTTCACTTCTGTAAATTGTTTTCATGTCTATTCGTGTAAACGTCCCTCAAAAGTTTTTCGCTTCTCTACAAATCCCGATTTGTCATCGTCTATAAAACTGAAATTTAAATCTGCCAGCCACTCATATTGTCCACTCAGTCCATTCTATGTGGTTGTATTTCATTACATCGTTAGCCCTTTTCATACCGATTTTCTCGTAAAAACCTACAGCATCTTCATTGGCGATCAGATATATGGCTATATCCTTTTCTCCACCGGCAATTTCATGTGCAGTCTTCATGAGCTTGCTTGCGATACCTTGTCTCTCATAATTCCTGTCCACCCCAAGGTCTGTCACGTACAACCAATAGCAGAAATCTGTAAGCCCAAACAAAGCCCCAACAATTAGACCTTTATCATTACGCGCAATCAGGCTGATGGAAACATTCTTGACAAGCTTCCTGATTCGTTCTTCAAAACGCTCTTTTGGATATTGTGACCCCAAATCCGTTCTCTTTAAAAAATCAACATATTCCTCAGCAGTAATGCGTTCTTCCGCAATATGAATCCGATCTTTTTTCATCATATATCTGTCGCCGTCATCACGAAAAATCTTATAGCCAAGCCTTTCATATAAACGAAATGCTTCAGTATTAGATTTTTCAACATGAAATAGAATGTGCTGTATACCAATTTCTTGTGCATAGGCCTCTGCTTCGTGGATTAAAGCACTTCCGATTCCAATGTTGCGATACCTTTCTGTAACAGACAAATCATCAAGATATGCATAATCTGCTTCTGGCTCATGATGAACTTCTATTGACAAAAAAGCCACAACAGATTCATCCTCTGCTACCAGTATCCGTTCTTCGCCATTTGTCCAATAACGATTCAAATAGCCTGATTCGTAGCCCTTCGCATCTTCTGTATGATAAATAGTCTTAAGCATCTCAATAAACAATTCACGAATTCTCTGTTCATCTTGAGGAATTGCTATTCTAATCCTATACCCCATTTTTACTCCTTCGATAGTAAGTTTTACTGAAATTTATTGTTTATTTCCTTCAATATATTTATCCATTTCATTCACCTTTCTGATTCCAATCCAAGGTTATCTCCACTGTCCCGGCAACACTTTTTTCTCCATATAGGGATAGTCTTTGTCAAACTCTTCTAACCTGCGCATATACTCTCCATCGTGAATATCACAATCCAAGCTCTCAGGTTCATAGAATTTCCCCTTATTTTCCGATAAAGCATTCTCCTGCAATTCATAACCCATGAAAGCATCAAAATTCGATCCGTCAGGCATTGTTATTCCGAATGTATCTGCTGTTTTAAATCCAAACTTAGGATAATATGTCGGCACACCACATATCAGAATACCTTTAAAGTTCTGTTGTCTTGCAAGTTCCATGGATTCAACGAGAAGCTTGCCTCCTATACCTTTATTCTGATATTCAGGATCAACGCATAAAGGTCCGAAGGTCAAAACGGGAAAATCTCCATTCTCCGTCTCCACCCTGCATTTGGTGTACAAAATAACCCCTACTATTGCACCTTCTGCCTCAGCAAGCAGAGATACACTCGGAACATAATCCGGTTCGTCCCAAATTCTATGTACCAGATAGTGCTCATCGCATCCGGGCATATTCAGATTCCAGAATGCCCTCTTTGTCATGCACTCAATATTATAATGATCTTCTATGTTTATTCCTCTTATCGTAATATCCATGATATTTCTCCATATAATCGGGAATCGCATTTTTATATCAAAATGTATATCCGGAAAATTTAATGAATTCGTAAGGCCGCCCCATATCTTCAGAGTACATATAAAACTGAAGATTACGGTCTTTTCATTACCATTCTGACTATTGAGACAGGAGTGCCAAGAGTCCATTCCTTTTTGCAGCCGTCAAACTCAAAACCGTATTTGTGATAAAAGTTTATGGCCCTCTCATTCTTTTCGAATACCCACACAAAAAAAGTATTGTATTCGCTAAGCCTTGAAATTGCTTCATTCATTAATCTATATCCTACTTTCCGGCCGTAATACTCCGAAAGGACATAGATTGCATCAACTTCTCCAGCGTTCGGCAGGTCTTCATCTCTCGACGGACTATATACTGCAAATCCTATAACTTTATCTTTATCCTTAGCTACAATAGTATTTTCCGGGAAATTCCTGGCACGTGCTGTTGTAGCCTCTGTGGTCATCGTATCAAGATATCTGTCACATACAATGCCTCTGTAAGATTCCTTCCATGCAGTACAGTGAACATATCCCCTCCCGCACAATTCCTCATCGGTTTCAGCTGATTTTATGATTATTG
>Ga0129307_1000129_pt1 | contig 127353 bp, 120 predicted proteins | sample P1105metagenome_FD_94437 | JGI IMG/M metagenome (GOLD analysis project Ga0129307, IMG submission 94437) | Capybara group fecal microbial communities from Wisconsin, USA - P1105 metagenome | ecosystem: Host-associated > Mammals > Digestive system > Large intestine > Fecal | place: USA... | reverse complement strand
TACGAGAGAATCACCATGAAAAATGGCCTTACTCCGTTTGAAATACGGAGCAAAGCCACGTAATTTGGAGCTTTTCTACGACAGGTGCTTTTTTTCTTGTCTATTTGCTGGGGAACAGTCCACTGAGTGTTTCAGCCCTGCCGCTGTTTTGTTCTATGTTGAACTTTTTGATTTATTGGTCCTCATAATGTCCAAGGCACGCCTCGACGATGATCTGATCGCCATCGACGCGGTAGACCAGACGATTCTTTTTATCGATGCGCCTGCTGTATTCATCCTCGGCGTAAAGCAGGCGCTCTGGCTGGCCCTCGCCGTTCAACGGGCCGTCACGTTCAATACTCTTGAGAAGCCGCGCGATCTTCTGCAAAACCTTCCGATTTTCGCCAAGCCAATACTGATATTCTTCCCAGCCTTTTTCGGTAAACGTGATCTTGCTCATTCCTCGGCCATCGCTTCAAGTTCTTCCATCGTTTTTACGATGACCTGGCCTCTGCGGTACTGCTCGCGGGATTCTTCAAGCTTTTTCAGATATTCGAGGTTGCGCTGCGCCCTTGCCATGCGCTCATAGCTTTCAGGATCGACCAGATAAAAACTTTTATCGTTCAGTGTCACGCCGATAGCCCCCTTGAGCGTGCTCAAATCCACCGAAGGCGGCGTTGCCAAAGTGACAGTCATGCGCGTTTCCTCCCTTGCTGAGATTGCCGCAATAGTTCTTGACTCAATTATAGCAGATAGGGAGCGTGAGGGCTATAAAATTCAAAGCCGACACGAAGACACAAAGGCCCTAAGACACGAAGAAAAACATGGATAAAAAATAGCGGCAGAGCTGAGTGTTTCAGCCCTGCCGCGTTATTATGCTAAAGTTTTTTCCACGTTCCAGAAAGCCTTTTGAACACATCGCCTCTTGCGTCCTGTGCATATAAATCTCCGCCACGATTCTGAACATCAACAATTGGTGCTGAATTGCTAGGAGGTGTGATAGTTTGCCAGGTACCACTTACCCATTATTTTATTCTTTGGGTCTTAGGGGCTCAGGGTCTTAGGGCCTTCGGGGCTTCGTGCCGGCTTTGAATCGTCACGAATTTGCCTTCCGGCTGAACATCTCGTTGACGAACGTCGCGCCGAGGATCATCACGCCGCCGACGATCTGCAGGGGCGTCATCCGTTCGCCGAGGATCAGCCAGCTCATCAGCACGGCAGAAAGCGGGTCGATGTAGCTGAGGGCGGCGGTGGTCTGTGCGGGAAGGGCGCGCAGCGCGGCAAAGTAGAGCAGATAGGCAAAGCCGGTGTGGAACAGGCAGAGCATGGCGAGGCAGAACCACCCCGTGCCGTCGAGCGCAGCAAACGACAGGCCCTCGTGCGCAAACACGTAGGGGGCGAGGAACACGGCGGCGACGCAGAGGTCGGCAGCAGTGGACTCGTACGGCGTGATGTCGCGCAGGAACTTGTTGCCCATCACGGCAATAGCGTAGAGCACGGCCGCGCCGACGCCGCAGGCGATGCCGAGCAGGTCATTTTTTCCGCTTCCGCCCGCGCCGGCGACGATGAAGGCCAGTCCCGCGAGGGAGACGCCGACGCAGACGATGGTGACGCGGCTGAGGCGCTCTTTCAGCAGCCACGGCGCGAGGATGAGCATGAACGCCGGGGCCAGATAATAGCAGATGGTGCCTGTAGCGATGCTGGTCCAGCGGAACGACTCAAAAAACAAAATCCAGTTGACGCCCATGGCGCTGCCGGCAATAAGCAGATACTTGAGGTTGGCGCGGATACAGCTCCACGACACACCGCCGCCCACCGTCGCCGCTGCCGCGAACAGGCACACCGCGCCCACAGCGCCGCGCAGCAGCGAGATCTGGGCGCTGGTCATGCTGATGTGACGCACGAACAGGCCGATCGAGCCGAAGACGAGCATGGCGAAGGCCATCAGCAGTTTCATCGTTTTCATTGAAATCTCTCCTTATTCCTGAACCAAAGTGCTTCGTATTATACCGCGCTCTGAGAAAAATGTCTTGAGCAAACGCTCGTTCCACATAGAACGAGCCGCCGGAAGTTTTTCGCCTCCGGCGGCTCGTATGCTCTCATAGCGCTTATTTCAGGCAGTTTGTCAGGTATTCGGCATCGTCAAGACGCGAGGAGCGAACGGCGTTTTCGATGGCGCGGGCCATGACGCGCGCGGCAAGGGTGCCGGCCATGTTCACGTCGGCTTCAACGGGCGATCCGCACGAAGCGGCATAGATCGTGTCGCCGTCGGCAAGCGTGCCGACGGGCACGATGCAGCGCACGTAGCCGTTGCGGGCCTGCTGCGCGATCCGCGTCAGCTGGGATTTGCTGAAGCGGGCGTTGGTGACGATCGCTCCGATCGTCGTGTTCGTGCGCTTGAACAGGTTCTGAGGCGCGGCGATGCGCAGCATCTCCTCGGCAGTGTCGGCAAACGCGTCGCGGCATTCATTGAGCAGGCCGGCGATTCTGGTCCCGTCGGGGGCGAAGATGTCGCCGAGCGCGTTGACGACCACAACGGCGCCCATCTTCAGCGCTCCGCGCTGCTCCGCATAATAGCCGATGCCGGCTTTCGTCGACCGTCCCATGCCGCAGATCTTGCCGACGGCCGCGCCTGTGCCCGCGCCGACATTGCCGCTGACAGGTCTGCTGCCCGAGAGCGCCTTTTCGCACGCGGCGCGCCCCATCGCGGCGTCGGGACGGACAGCCGCGCTGCCATAGGCAAGATCGTAGATGCAGCTCTGCAAGACGAGCGGCACGCGGGCAAATCCGGTGTCGAAGCCGATGCCGTGCTCTTCAAGGCAGCGCATCACGCCGTCGGACGCCGCGAGCCCAAAGGCGCTTCCGCCCGAAAAAACGATTGCGTGGATGGGGATCTCACCGCGCGTGGGATCGAGCACAGGCGTCTCGCGCGAAGCGGGACCGCCGCCTGAGATGTCGACGCCGGCCATCGCTCCGTCTTTGAACAGCAGCACGGTCACGCCGGTTTTGGCGTCGTCATTCTGCGCATTGCCGACGGATACGCCTTCGAGCTGCGAAAAGGGGATCTCATACACTGTTTTTTTCACCACTTTCGTCAATTTTCTTGTCTTGCCCGGTGGGCGTCGAAGCCAGGCATTTTTTGACCCAGGCGATAAAATTTTCGGTGCTCGTGCCGGAAGTCTCGGCCTCGACATGCTTCTGGCCCCAGACGGCGGCAAAATCGACGTCTTTCACGCTGCTGCAGCGCTCCAGCGCGCGTGCCAGATTGATCTCGGTGCACAGGGCCGTATCGCCCTGAAATGCGCCGGTGCGGATCCGCCAGTGGGGCGCGATGCGGGCCGTGCCGCAGCCTGCGGAAGTGCGGAGCAGGAAGTACAGCGGCGTGTACATGTTCAGGCGCGTTTTCATGTCCGTGCCGAGCGCGTCAGCCGTGCTCAGATCAGCGGCAAAAGCTGATTCGTATTCCGTGCCCTGCAGCAGCTGCGCCAGACGCGCGTCAAAGTGCGCGCCGCGCCCGTCGCCCCGGCCGAACAGCTCATTTTCGCCCTGCTTCGCGTCCAGCTGATCAAACGCGCCCAGCTTTTTAGACGCGAGCTTCACAGCGCGGGAAAACGCCGCAAGACTGACGATCTTTGCCGTGTTCGAGGCGGCGTCGTATACGACCCATGATTCCCCCGCGTTGAGGGCGTCTACGTAATCCTGCGCCGCAGCAAAAACGCCCGTAAGCTTCGCCGTTCCGGAAACGCCGCCGCGGGCGATGCGGTCGCGGTCTTCGATGCGGCGCATCCCGCCGCCCCCGCCGGGCAGGTTCAGCCGCCCGATCATGGTCATGCCGGCGCGCTTTTCAGCAGCGTCATAGGGGAAGGCCGTGCGCGCCAGAAAGTCGTTCAGCGACTTTTCGGCCTCAGCGCGGATCATCTCGTAATAGCTGCCCGACTGGAAGCGGCCGTCGGCTGTGGCTTCCAGCGTCAGAGGCGTCCCGTCCGGGCCGGTGAAGCCGGCGGCGTTCACGTATTCTGCATACTGAGCAGCCAGAGCGAGCGAAAGGCGCTTCTGCTCCTCGCTCAGACCTTCGCGCGACGCGCCCATGTTCCATTCATACGCCTGATCGGCGATGTCCAGGCCGGTGACGGGGCACCAGCACATCGCGCCGCAGACGGCATCGCTCACGCCTTCCGCTGCGCCGATCGCGCGCAGATACGGCTCGTACAGCGGACTGTCGCCGCTGGCGCCCATCAGGGCCGACTGAGCTCCGCCGCCGCTCATGCCGAACGTGAAGACACGTTCCGCGCTGCCGGGCAGGACCGCGTCGTTCCGCCGCAGCCAGCGCACGGCCGCCTTCAGATCAGTCACGCCCAGCGGCGCACCGTGCTGGCGCCCGCGGCAGCCGGCATAAGCGACGATAAAGCCCGCACCGGTAAAGGCTTTGATGTTTGCGGGATAGCCGGCCAGCGCTTTCATGCTCATGTAGCCGGGCGTCTCCACCGGCAAGACGATGGGCGCCGTGCGGGCCGTGAAGCCCGCTTTTTCGCCCTTTTCCGAGATAGCGCAGGTGAAGGTGCCGTCGCCGTTGGCGCGCGCCGTCAGGTACTCCCCGGGCACGAACAGCGCGATCTTTTCGATCTCCGGTTCGGCTGGAGCGGCACAGTAAGGAACGCCGATCTGGTAGTAAACGCCTTCGGCTTCGTGATACTGCCAGCACTTCATGTCGACCTCAAGCGTCCCCGCCCGGGCACATGATCCCGCCAGAAGCGCCGCAGCCAGAAAAAGCAGTTTCAGCATCGTCTTTTCCTCCTTCGCAATCAGGACAAACTCGTTCCTGCGATACTTTATCATATTTTAGAGGAATCCGTATCTCGGCTCAAAATTTCTTTACCGGACGCCCGCTCGCAAAGGCCGGTCACGAGTGCGGCATAGACTGTTTCTATCATCATGATAAAATTCGCAAATTGGTCTTTTTGAGAATATAAAGGTACTATTAAACGGAATAAGCGGCATAACGATTTTTGCACGCCGCGCACATATCAAGGAGGAAGCAGCGATGTGGAGCAAGAAAGAGCGCATGGACGCCGTCATGCACGGCGAGCCGGCTGACCGCCCCCCGGTAACGGCGTATCGTCATTTCCCCGGCTACGAGGAAGACGCCAAGCTGATCGCCGAGGCGATGGTGGGCTTTCAGAAGAAGTACGACTGGGACTGGGTGAAGATCAACCCCAGCGCTGTCTACTACTACGAGCCGTGGGGCAACGTCTACGACTACGAGCACTATCAGGGCACGGTGCCGACGCGCGTCGATTACGCCGTGCACGAGCCTGAGCAGCTGGAGAAGATCGTCGCTCATTCGGGCCTGTACGGATCGTTCGGCACGCAGGTGCACGCCGTCCGCCTGATCCGTGAAGCGCTTGGACAGGACATGCCGATCTATCAGTCGATCTTCACGCCCATGTCGGTGCTGCTCAACCTGTGCGGCGGCCGCAGCCCCGGACGCTACCGCGAATCGCCCCGCAACCTCTGCCCGCTGCTGCCCCTGTTCGCCGAGCACCGCGACTTGGTCCACCGGGCGCTGAAAAACATCACCGAGACGCTCGCCGATTACGCGGCCGAGTGCCTCAAGGCCGGCGCTGACGGCATGTTCTTCGCCGAGATGGGCCTGGCGCGCGAAGGCTATCTGACCCTCGAAGAGTGGAAGGAGTTCATCGAGCCGTATGACCGCGCCATCCTTGACGTGATCTCGCCCCGTCCCTGCGCCTTTCACACCTGCGGCATCTACGGCAATCCCGAGCGCTTCATCACGTACAAGTACCCGATCACGGCGCTGCACTGGGCCGAGAGCGCGCCCGGCAACCCGCCGATCGCGGGCTCGCAGAGCTGGCTCGGCAAGGTCGCCGCGATGGGCGGCGTGGACGAGCGTCTGTTCGGCACGAACGCCGCCGACAAGATCGCCGCGATGGCCAAGGCTTCGGTCGAAGCCAACAAGGGGCGTCCGTTCATCCTCGCGCCCGAGTGCACCGTCGACGCGGGCACCAGCGACGAAGAATACGCCGCGCTCAAGAGCGCCTCGCACGACTAGGTTCAATTAGTAATTAGTAATTACTAATTAGTAGTTAGCAATTAAAACCCTGGCTTCAAATCTATTCTATTTTATAGAAGGAGTCGATCTTTTATGACTATCGCTCAGCTGTTCACTGACCTCGGCATCCTCAGCCTGTTCCTGCTCGCCGGTCTCGCCCTGCGCGAGATCATCAAGCCGCTCCAGAGGCTGTTCATCCCCGCCTCCATGGTCGGCGGCATGCTCGCCCTCGTCTGCGGACCGCAGGTAATGAACTGGGTCGCCATCCCCAAGAGCTACGGCCAGCTCTCCGGCACCCTGATCAACCTCATCCTCACCTGCCTCGTCTTCGGCGTCACGATCAACAAGAAGCGTCTTGCCAACTACATCGACTACTGCTGCCTGTCCGTCGGCCTCAAGGGCGCGCAGCTGGCCATCGGCGCGGCGCTTGGTCTGTTCATGACCTACATCTGGTCTGATCTGCCCAAGGTCTGGGGCACGATGGGCGTGTTCGCCTTCGTCGGCGGCCACGGCAACGCCACCGCCGTCGGCAAAATCTACGCTCAGCTGGGCGTTGAAGGCATGGCCGACATGGGCATCGTGCTTTCCACCATCGGTCTGCTGGCGGCCATCGTCGGCGGCATCATCCTCATCAACATCGGCGCCCGCCGCGGCTGGACCGCGCACATCAGCGCCGGTCAGGGCAGCTCGCTGGCCAACGCCGGCAAGGCTCTGCTTCCTGCCGACAAGAGATCGCCCATCGGCATGAGCCGCGTGATGAACGACAGCGTCAACAACCTGCTGCTCCAGTTTGCCTTCCTGTTCGTCGCCATGTGGCTGGGCAAGCAGTTCTTCGTGCTGCTTGGCACGTATGTGCATCCGTTCTTCAAGGGCTTCCCCTCGATCATCAATGGCGTCGTCGGCGGCGTCGTGCTCTGGCCGGTGATGCGCATGCTCGGCCTGGGCGAGCTGGTTGACCGCAAGACGATCAGCAACATCTCCGGCATGGCGCTGGACATCGTCGTCCTCACCGCCGTGGCGAACATGAACCTGCGCTTCGTCGCTGCTCATGCTGCGCCTATCGCCGTCTACTCCGTGATCATGATCGCCTTCACCGTCTGGTACTGCATCTGGTTCGCCAAGAACACCAGCGAGGAAGATTGGTACGAGAAAGCCATGTGCGCCTACGGCATGGGCACCGGCACCAGCGCCACCGGTCTGGCTCTGGTCCGTGCCATGGATCCCGATGCGCAGAGCGTGGCCATGGAAGCTCACGGCGTGCACAACGGCACGACCGCGCTGCTGACTTCCACCTACTTCCCCGCGGCCGTTCCCATGCTGGCCCTGAGCAACGTGTGGATCACCGTCGGCCTGGGCGCCGCCTACGCCGTCGGCGCCACGGTCATCGGCTGGATGCTGCTGCACAAGCGCGTCCTGCCCCTGCTCGACAAGCGCAAGTAATAATCGTTTACGCAAAACGCCCTCCGCGGTCGACCGCGGAGGGCGTTTTTTGGTCGGTTGTGTCTTATTTCACCGTTATCTTTTCAACCTTCCCGTTTGGGCGCTTCACGTCGCAGGAAAACTCATGGCGCACGGCATTCAATACGACGATGCGGTACCTGCCGGCCGGACTCCAGCCTTTCAGCGCGCCGTCAGATTTCAGGAAGAAATAGTAATTGCGCGAACGCCTTTGTCCTGGGGCAAGGCTGGCGTCAAAAACGGGGCTGTATGCCTCATCGTACGCAAACGGGACCTTTTTCACCGCGCCGTTCGGAGACGCGACCTCCAGCTCGCCCTCATACCAGACATGTCTGTCGTAGATGCGGACGATCGTGGAGCCATCGGCTGCGGTGTTCTCATAGCTGACTCCAAAGTTGACCTTGTGGTCAACCGTTTGCCCGTTCTTGCGCACCACGCTGATCCGCGCCGAAGATGGCAGGCTGCGCCACGCGACGACAGCCGCACGAGCTTCGCTACTCAGAAAGACGCAGAGGAACAGCACCAAAGTTTTTCTCATCATTTTTACGCACGCTCCTTTTTTCGCGGCCGGAAAAAGTCAGTCCGACGCGTATTCTGCGTCCATTGTACAGGCTGACGGAATAGTGCGCACGTTTTTATTAGTTAACTCTAACTCTGCTCGCCGCGTTTCATCTCTGCGGATACGGCACAGCGCACTCCTCGAGCAGCTCCAGAAAGCGCAGCGTCGCGCGCGACTGATAGCTCGACGTGTTCGTGGCGGCGCTCATTCGCCTCACGACGTGAGGCGAATCAAGACGGTAAAAGACCACGCCGTCGTGCGCGGCCTGCACGGCGCGGTCGGGGACGAAAGCAACGCCCATGCCAGACTGAGCGAGCGCATAGGCTGTGAGCAGCTGCGCCGTTTCCATAGCGACGCAGGGCGCGACACCGGCTTCGGCAAAGGCAGCGTCGGCGCGGGCGCGCAGGTTGTACTTCGCGCCCAGGAGCACGAACGGCACGCCTGCAAACGCCTCAAGCGGCGCAGCCGGGAAACCTTCGCGCAGGTGCTCGCCGCGCCGGACCTGCCCGGCCGTCAGGGCACAGTCTTTCAGCCGGGCGTTGACGGCAAAACCGGCCGGCACGGCCAGAAGCAGCTGATCGATAAACGCGGGCGTGACGGAAAACGGATCGTCCTTCCTGGACTCGCTCAAAAACGTGATGTCGAGCCGCTGGTCACGAAGCATCTCCTTCAGCTCATACGCGCCGGCCTCGGCGATCTCCAGGCGGACGCCCGGATAAAGCTCGCGGAAACGGTTCAGCACCGGCGGCAGCACGCACGAGATGATGTAGCTGGTCGCGCCGATACGGACGCTGCCTGAAAGCATCGAAGTAAGATCGAGCAGCTGGTTGCGCAGCTCGCTCTCAAGCCGTTCCATCTGACGGATCTTTTCGATGTAGATTCGGCCGGCCTCCGTCAGACGCAGAGGCTTGGTGTTGCGGTCAAAGAGCGGCATCCCGATCTCGCTCTCGATCTTGGAAATAGCGATGGAAAGCGCCGGCTGCGTCACGAACAGCTCGCGCGCCGCCTTGGAAAAGCTGCCTTTGCGATAGACCGTCTCGATGTATTTCAGCTCGTTCTGCATCAGTCGTTCTCCTCACGCTGAAAAATTTCACTTTGATAAAACTATTAACGAGATTTATATCACTATTTATCTTATAAAATTGATTTTGACCTGTCAATCGGTATAATTAAAATCAAAATAATAAGACGATCCTGAAAGGAGGAGTCTCATGGAAAAACTTGTGATACAGGCGTGGCCGCAGGACATGTCTGCTCTGCCGGTCGACCTGAACCACCCCAACCGCACGCTGGTCTCCGGCTGCTTTGAGGAGCGCTTCACGGTGAACGGGACGGAGCGCGCGCTTTTGACCTACATCCCCAAAGATCTGGAGTACTGTCAGCCCTGCCTCGTCGCCGTACCGCCGTCAGATGCCGACCCGCTCGACTTTTTGCAGTCGTCCGGCCTGCGCGAGCTGGCTGAAAAAAAGCAGCTCTACGTCCATGTGCTGAAGCCGGCCGGGCCGTGGAAGGATGACGCGGACGCCGCCGACTTCGTGAACGCGGCCTACGCCGCGATCCAGGGCCGCGACTACTACGTGACGATGCAGGACAACATCTACGTCTGCGGCTTCGGAGACGGCGCCTTCCCCGCGCATCAGGCCGCGGCGAAGATGGCGAGCGAGTGGAGCGGCCTGTTCAGCTTCGGCGAACTGAGCGGCGAACTCTCCGACACAAGCGTTTCGCTGGCTGAAGCCGGCGAGCAGGGCACGGGCGAGCTGAAGATCGACGCGCAGAAAGCGCAGCTTCCCGTCTGGCTCGTCGCTCCCGCCGACAGCGCCAGCGTACGATCTGCCGTCGATTACTGGAAAGCGCAGAACGGCGTTTCGCCCGAGCCGCTCAGCGGACAGGGCGCGGACAAGATCTGGATGCCCCGTCCCGCGCGGCGTTTCAGCGAGGTGAACGAGGAGCACATCGCCCAGGTGCGGCTCACCCTCGGCGACTGCACACCGACGCTTGAAAAGCTCGAGACCGTGTGGGCCTACATCGGCCTGGCGCGCCGCCACCGCGGCTTCGGCAGAAAGATCCTGCGCTATTTCAAGGACCCGATCGAATTCGGCGCGACGAAGCACGAGATGGACTGGAACGGCATGAGGCGCACCTGGTACGAGTACGTCCCCGCGCGCTGCACGAGCGACAGAAAATGGCCGCTGGTGCTGTGCATGCACGGCCGCGGCGGCACCGCCGAGACGTTTTTCGACATCAGCTGCATGTCGACCGTCGCCGAAGAGCGCGGCTTCATCGCCGTGTTCCCTCAGGCGGGACTTCATCAGCAGAAAGCCGGCGGACTGAAGAACGTGCTGTTCTGGTGCGGCGACCGCGACGGCGTGCCCGAGGACGACGCCGGGTTCCTGCGCGCGATGATCGCCGAGATGAGTTCGCGTCTGCCCGTTGATCCCGGCCGCATCTATTCCACCGGCCAGTCCAGCGGCGGCATGATGACCGACGTGCTCTGGTACGCGGCCAGCGACCTGTTCGCCGCCTGCGCCTCGTGGTCGGGCATGTTCCATCCCAAGAAGATCCGCTGCCGCTGCCCGATGAGCGAGCCCATCATCCCCACGCTGTTCATCTGCGGCAAAGGCGACGCCTTCTGCACGAGCAAAGGGCCCGATCCCGATCTGCCGTTCAGCCTCATCCCCGAACTGAAAGCCGACATCCTCTTCAAGCTCGAACGCTTCGGCCTCAAGCTCGACGGATGGGAGACCTGGACCAGCGAGCCTGTCACCTGGTACTGCTGGCGCGACGCCGAAGGCGTTCCCATGCTCACCGTCGGCATCGTGAGCGGCATGGCCCACGCCAATTATCCCGAAGAGAGCTGGCTGAGCTGGGACGAATACCTGTGCCAGTTCAGCAAGGACGAGCATGGCCGCCTGCTCTACCGCGGGCGCATCGTCCGCTCCGCGCTGCGCGGGTAACGCGAATCACCGGCATTCAGCCGCCTTCGAGCGGCTTCACAAATCCATAAGGAGGAGTTTTTATGAGCAGTCCTGAAAAGAAACCGTTCCACGTACCGCATCAGCTCGTCATCCTGTTCGCCATCGCCGTCCTCGCGACCCTCGCCACCTATGTCGTTCCCGCCGGCACGTACAACACCGTCACGGTGAACGGACGCAAGGTCATCGACGCCACCACGTTCCACTACATCGCGCAGACGCCCGTGAGCCCCTGGCAGGCGTTCCTCGCCCTTCCCGGCGGCTTCACCAAGCAGGTCGGCATCATCGCCATGATCATGATGATCGCCGGCGCCATCAGCATCATCAATGAGACCAAGTGCATCGACGCCTCCATCGGCCGCCTCGTCTCGAAGTACAAGAACAACCTCTACGTCATCATCCCGCTGCTGCTGGGCGTGTTCACGCTGCTCGGCGCGATGGGCATCAACACGCCGATCATCGCGTTCGTTCCCGTGGCGCTGATCCTTAACCGCAGCCTCGGCGGCGACGCCATGCTGGGCGTCAGCCTTGTGCTCATGGGCCTGATCTGCGGCCTCGGCGGCGGCGCCTTCTGCACCTCGTCCACGGCCGTCGCGCAAAAGCTCGTCGACCTGCCCGCGTTCTCCGGCTGGCCGCTGCGCATTGCCGCTTCGGTCGTGCTGTGGATCGTCGGCTCGTTCTTCCTCATCGCCTACGCGCGCAAGATCCGCAAGGACCCCACCGCCAGCTTCATGTACGGCGCTGAGGACGCTCTTCCCGAGACGCCGGTCGAAGACGTCCCGCTGACGCCCCGCCGCGCCCTGGCTCTCGTCGCGTTCATCATCGGCTTTGTGTTCGTCGTCTACGGCGCCACGCACGGCTGGAAGATCAGCGACGCGCTGCCCGCCGTGTTCATGGCCACCGCCATCGTCTGCGGCGCCATCTGCGGCTTCTCGCCCGACAAGATGGCCAAGGAGTTCGTCAAGGGCGCCAGGACCATGGCCAGCGCGGCCGTCGTCGTCGCCTTCGCCACCGGCATCAACACCATCCTCAGCTCGGGCCACATCGTCCACACCATCGTCCACGCCCTCGCCAGCCTGTTCACCGGCACTTCGACCTATGTGTCGGCACTGGGCATGTACATCAGCAACCTGCTCATCAACCTGGTGCTGTGCTCCTCGTCGTCGCAGGCGACCACCGTCATCCCCATCTTCTCCGGCGTGGGCCAGGTGCTCGGTCTGACGCAGCAGGTCGTGGTGCAGACGTTCAACTTCGGCGACGCCTTCACCAACCTTGTCACCCCCGTCTCCAGCGTGCTCATGGCCAGCCTCGGCATCGCCGGCGTCTCGCTCGACCGCTGGTACCGCTTCGCCTGGAAGTGGCTGGGCGTCTTCATGCTCATCGGCGGCGTCTTCGTCGTCATCGGCGTAGCTACCAATTACGGACCGTTCTAAGCCCAGGTTCAAAACCGGCACGAAGGCACAAAGGCCCTAAGACACAAAGAAAAATCGATGAAAAGCATCGCCGCGCGCTCCAAAATTGAACGCGCGGCGATTTATTTTGCCAAAGCGGTGCAAAACCGCTATAATGAGCGCATCACACGCTTTGGAGGGAGTTTTTGTCATGCCTGTGCTGGACTGGATCGGAAAGGACAAGGTCGTCGCGCATCATCTGGACGTGCCGTGCCGCGAGCTGAAAAAGACGTATCAGTTCGGCGACGATTCCGAAAACATGATCGTGCACGGCGACAACCTCGAAGCGCTCAAAAGCCTTTTGCCCCGCTGTGAGGGGCGCGTCAGGTGCATCTATATCGATCCGCCGTACAACACGGGCAACGAAAAATGGGTGTACAACGACAACATGAACGATCCCCGCATCGCCCGCTGGCTGGGGCAGGTGGTGGGACGCGAGGGCGAGGACTTTTCGCGCCACGACAAGTGGCTGTGCATGATGTACCCGCGGCTTCGACTGCTGCACAAGCTGCTGAGCGACGACGGCGCGATTTTCATCTCCATCGACGACAACGAGCTGTATCACCTCAAGCTGATCTGCGACGAGATCTTCGGCGCGGCGTGCTTTGTCGCCAACATCTCGTGGCAGCGCACGTACTCCACGCGCAACGACTCCAAGGGCATCGTCAGCGAGGTGGAGCACATCCTCGTGTACTCCAAGCGGCCCGGCTGGCAGCCGAAGGCGCTGCCGCGCACGGCGGAGATGGACGCCAAATATAAGAATCCTGATAATGATGTCAAACCATGGACTTCTAGCGACGCATTTGCTCCGGGCGGTGCAGATCATCAAAGCATGGTGTATGCAATACAGCATCCTTTGACTGGTAAAATGCTTTATCCAACAATAGGACGACATTGGGCTTTCGGTCAAGAAGAAGTGCTCGATATCCTGAACGGCTGGTGCGCCTACGAACTGCGCGACATCGGCGACGACGAAGCCCGCGCGGCCGTGTGCGGCGTGCCCGCTGACCAAGTGCGGCCGGGCGTGCCGGCGATCGTGCTTGCCGAACCGCTTGCGCCGTCGCGCGCGGCGGCGCAAAAGGTGCTGGAGCGCGGTCAGTGGCCGCGCTTTTATTTCACAAAAAACGGTCAGGGCGGCATTCGTCGAAAGACGTATCTCGACGCCGTGGGCGGCGTCCCGCCGACGAACCTGTGGCATTACGACGAGACGGGCCACACCGACGAGGCCAAAAAGGAAATCCTGAGCCTGTTCGACGGCAAGGCCGTCTTCGACACGCCAAAGCCTACGCGGCTGATCGAGCGCGTGTTGCAGATCGCGACCGACACGGATTCGCTCGTCCTTGATTCGTTCGCCGGCTCGGGGACGACGGCGCAGGCGGTGCTGAACGCCAATGCGCGCGACGGCGGAAACAGACGCTTTATCCTCGTGGAGCTGAACGACTATGCCGAAAGCGTCACAGCCGAGCGGACCAAGCGCGTCATCACCGGCTACGGCGAGGGCAGGAACGCTCATGCCGGTACGGGCGGCGGCTTTGGCTTTTACGAGCTGGGCGAGCCGTACTTTGCCGGCGGCGAGGTGAATCCCGCCGTGTCGCTTGATGCACTGCGCGAATATGTGTGGTTTGCCGAGACGCGCACGCCTTTTGTGCCGCCAGCTCAGCCTGATAACCCCTGGTTTTTAGGGGTGAAAGACGGGATCGCCCTGTATCTGTATCATCTGCCCGATCGCGCGGCGACGCTGAACGACGCGTTTTTGTCGACGATCCGCACGCCGGCGGAGGGGTATGTGATCTTCGCAGCGAAGTGCGCTCTCGATCAGGAATTCATGCGCCGGCATCATATCACGTTCAAAAAGATCCCGCGCGACGTGCCGTGCGTGTAGAAAGGGGGAACGGACAATGCAGCCGAAATCGTACCAGATCGACGCTCTGCGCGATCTGGAGCGCTTTTTGCAGCTGACGCGGGAAGGCGGCAATTACGCGACGGCGTTCCGTTCTCTCTGGGAGGAGAAGGGCGTGCGCGTTCCCGATTACCGTGATCTGCTCGCAGGCGTTCCCAACGTGTGCTTCAAAGTGCCCACGGGCGGCGGCAAGACGTTTCTGGCCGCGTGCGCACTGCCGCTCATCTTCGCCGCTCTGCCGCCGGAGCGTCTGCGCTCGGTCGTCTGGCTGTGTCCATCGGACACGATCCTCGAACAGACGCTGCGCAATCTGCGCACAGCCGATCATCCTTACCGCGTGCGGCTTGCGGCCGACTTCGGCGGGCGCGTGGAAGTGTATTCCAAGCAGGAGCTGCTGAACGGACAGAATTTCAGCGCCGCGGCTTTGCACGAGCAGCTGAGCGTGTTCGTTCTGTCGTATGATTCGTTCCGTGCCCGCAACAAGGAAGGACGCAAAGCGTATCAGGAAAACAGCGCTCTGGATGCGCTGTCGCGCGAACTGCCGGCATCGGATGCGCCGATCGAAGGCGCGGATGAGACAGCGCTGTTTTCGATCATCAACCGGCTGAATCCGGTCGTGATCGTCGACGAGAGTCATCATGCGCGCAGTGAACTGAGCCTTGAGATGCTGCGGGGCTTCAATCCCGCATTCGTGCTCGACCTGACGGCGACGCCGCGGAAGGAGAGCAACGTGGTCTCGTGTGTCAGCGCGTATTCGCTCAAGCGCGAGCACATGGTGAAGCTGCCGGTGATCGTCTATAACCGCCGTACGCAAGACGATGTGATGGCCGACGCAGTGGACCTTCGCAACGCGCTTGAAAACCGATCCGTGAAGGAAGCCGGACCGGGCGGCAGCGGCGCGTATATCCGGCCGATCGCGCTGTTTCAGGCGGAGCCGAAGGACAAGGATGACGCGCAGACGTTTGAAAACGTGCGCGACGAACTCGTCGCTATGGGCGTGCCGCGTGAACAGATCGCGGTAAAAACGGCCGCGGTGAACGAGCTGAAAGGCGTCGATCTGCTGTCGCCGTCGTGTCCGGTGCGCTACATTGTCACGGTGAACGCGCTGAAAGAGGGCTGGGACTGCCCGTTCGCCTACGTGCTGGCAGCGCTGGCCAACAGGTCGAGTGCCGTAGACGTGGAGCAGATCCTGGGGCGCATCCTGCGTCAGCCACACGCTCACGCGTGCCGTGACAAGGCACTGAATATGAGTTATGTGCTCACGTCGTCGGCCGACTTTGACGCGGCGCTGCAAAAGATCGTCGCGGCGCTGAACAGTGCCGGATTCAGCGAGGCTGACTGTCGTCGTGCCGGTCCTGTAGAGCCGGAGAATGCGCCTGCCTCATGGCGCGTTTCGCAGCCGAAAAAGCCGCCGACGCTGCCGCTGCCGCTTCAAGACAGCGACGATACGACAGTGCCGCAGCCGGCTGAACAGCCGTCCACTTCGCCAGCAGAGACGCCGGCCGCGCCCGTCAGCACGGGTGTTGAAAACACAGCGACCGACAGCGGCAATGCCTCGGGAATGCTGGAAGCTGCCGGACAGGCTGGCGACGATTACGAGGAGCGCGCCGCCACGGCCGGAGAAAGCGGGCGCGTAAGCGTTCCCGAAGGAGCGACGGACATGAACAAAACCTATGCCATGATCGAGAAGTTTGCCGACGAGGCGCTGTCGCTCGCCATCCCGCAGTTTTTCGTGAAGTCGGAGCCATCGATCTTCGGCGACGGTGAAGTCAGGCTGCTTGACCGCGGGGAACTGTGCAGCAGTTTCACGCTCGCAGGCAAGCCGTGCAATCTGGATTTTGCAGCGCTTGACGAGCAGATGACGCGCGTCGATGTGACGGACGCCGGCGGCGTGCCAAAAGCCTTTTCGATGAGCGCGGAAGATCAGAAGGACTTCCGGCGTCTTCTCAGCGGCAAGACACCGGAATCGCGCCGGCGCATCTGCCGCGATTTGATCCTGCAAGCGGTCGACCGTATCGACGAAGTGGAAACAGCGGAGCTGAAGCGCTATGTCGACCGCGTGATCGGCGAGCTTTCGCGCGAGCAGCTGGAGCAGATGGAACGCTCGCCGCAGCGTTTCGCCCTGCTGATTACGGACAACGTGAGAAATCTCATCAAAGCCCACTGCCGTGACGAATTTTTCCGCCGCGTCGACACGCTGGAGATCGTCTGCCGCCCCTCGTACCGCCTGCCGAAACAGATCACGCTGCCCGAGCCTGACGCGGAAAAGCTGTTCGGACAATCGTTGTACGCCGCCGAAGGGCGGACGAACGGGCTGGAAAAGGATTTGATCAAAACGCTCACGGCAGCGCCGAACGTGAAGTGGTGGCACCGTAATATCGAAAGAAAAGACTTCTGTATCAACGGCGGATTTTTGAATCATTATCCTGATCTGATGCTGCTGACGGAAAAAGGCACGATCGTGCTGGTTGAAACGAAGGGCGCTTTTCTCAAAAACGACGACAGCCGCGATAAATTAAAGCTGGGCCGTCTGTGGGCGGACAAAGCGACGCTGTCCGCCGCCACTGAGGACGGCAGGAGATACCAATATTTCATGGTCTTCGCCAACGATGTCGAGCCGATTAAAGACGCACATACGATGGCAGAATTTGCGCAGATCCTCAGCAAACTGTAATAATACATCGCCCCGCGCTCTGCATTCCGGGCGTGCCGCGGTGATCTTTCCATGTGGAACATAAAAAAACGGAGCTTCGTCCCGCGATGAGACGAAGCTCCGTTTTTATGCACAGAGAAAAATTATTTCAGCTTGGCGTAATCGGCGTCAGACACGGGCTCCAGCCACTCGTTACTGGCGTTTTCGCCCTTCACTTCGACCGCCAGGTGCGAGAACCACGAATCCGCGGCCGCGCCGTGCCAGTGCTTGACGTTCGCGGGGATGTTGACGACGGTGCCCGGCGTCATCGCCACAGCGGGCTTGCCCCATTCCTGATACCAGCCGCGCCCGCCGACGCAGATCAGCATCTGTCCGCCGCCGCTGGTCGCGTGGTGCACATGCCAGTTGTTGCGGCAGCCCGGCTCGAAGGTGACATTGAAGACGGGGACCTGCTCAGTGGAAACGGGTGCAAGGTAGCTCTTGCCCGTAAAGTATTTGGCATAGGCGTCGTTCGGCTTGCCGACGGGGAAGAAGATCGTGGCCGCGTACTTTTCAAGCTCTGTCTGCGCGGGAGCGCTCTCGTTCCACACGTCCTTGGCGAGGCGGAACACGGCCCAGCCTTTGGGCCAGCCGACGTACATCGTGGCGTGGGTGATGATCGCGGCGATCTCCTCTTTGGTCACGCCGTGGGCCTTGGCGTTCTGCAGATGATAGACGAGCGACGAGTCGGTGATGCCCGACGCCATCAGCGAGACGACGGTGACGATGCACTTGGTCTTGTGGCTGATCGCCGTCTCGTTCCACACTTCGCCGAAGAGCACGTCGTCGTTGAGGTGCGCAAACATGGGCGCGAACTCGCCCAGCGCCTGACGGCCCGCCGTCTGCACGATTTTTTCATCCATTGTCGTTTTCCTCCCGTGTGTTTCGCCCGCGGCTGCGCACGAAGCGCCCAGCGCCAGCCAAGCCGCAGCGAAGATCCAGATTCGTTTCAACCGCATCGCTCCTTTCGGGGTGATCAAGGAGCATCATACACCCTGGAGCGCACTCCCGGTCAAGGCTCAGCGAGCCAGTTCGATGCGGACGGTATAGCTGCCTTTCAGTCCGCGCAGCACGGAGAGCGGACAGTCGACTTTGCCCATGTTGACCTGCCGGCCGTAGCCCGCGGAGTTTTCCTCATTGCCGAAGAGGATGGTGAACCAGTTGCCGTCGACGGCAAAGTTCACATCGCCGTTCTTCCAGCCGGGGCGCGCGTCGGCCTCGTTCCACGGCAGAGGATCGCTCATGGGGCCGCAGGCATCGAATTCGTAGCGGCTGACGGTCCCGATCGTGCAGGGCAGGCGGGCGATCAGGGCCTTCGCCGTGGCGCCGCCGTTCAGCGTCGCGGGAACGAGCACGTCGTCAAACCAGATGTTCACTTTGGTGCCGCCTTCGATCACGCGGCCGGCCATTTCGGCCTTCGGGCGTTCGGCATACGTGAACGACGCGGAGACATCGCCCTTGCGGCTCAGCCCCGCCAGTTTGTCAGGATCAGCGACGCGGCCGATGCGCGTGTAGGAGTAGGGCGTGTCGAAACTTTTATAGAAGACGACGAGGCAGTTGTCGCCGAACAGCATCACGTCGCCGGCACTGACGCGGCGCACTTTCTGCGGCGCTGCGGGCAGAGCCGTGTCAAGGTAGACGTATTTCTCGTTGCCGTTCAGCTCGCTCATCTTCGCCGATAGCGGCAGCATGGCCGCGAAGGCGCGGGCCGCGGCGCTGTTTTCGAGCCAGAGCTGATGCTCGCTCCCGCCGATCGTCATCGTCACGATGTCCTTATGGTCGCCGCCGGTCTCAGCGGCCGCAGCTGCGCAGAAAAGCGCGGTCAGAGCGAGAACGAGGAACGTTGTTTTCATCACAGATCAGTCCTTTTTCCGGGAATTTCGCCGCCGTGTTTTTCCTGGCAGCGGAAACATCATACGCCCGCGGCCCTGAAATGTCGAATAGGAATCATAAATATCCCGTTATGCCTAAACAGAATTTCAGAGCGCATACCGAAAAGGCCGGACGTTCGCAGCGGATGCGGACGTCCGGCCTAATTATTTTCTCCAAAGATCGATTACGCGTACAACCCCGCGGTCTCGCCGCCGTCGATGCGCACGTCGGCGCCGGTGATGTATCTGGCGTCGTCGGAGGCCAAAAAGGCGTAGAGGGCGCCGATCTCTTCGGGCTCGGCGTGGCGCTTCATAGGGATGCCTTCGTTGACTTTGGCGAGCATCTCGTCGGTGTACTCGGCGCGCTGCATGGGGGTGAGGACGTAGCCGGGGCACACGCAGTTGACGCGCACGACCGGGGCCAGTTCAAGGGCCAGGGTCTTGGTGAGGAGGATGACGCCGGCCTTGCTGGCGTTGTAGTCGGCATACCAGCGGTGGCCTTCGGTGCCGTTGGTGGAGGCGGTCATGAGGATGACGCCGCTTCCCTGAGCCTTCATGCGGCGGCCGGCCTCCCTGGCGCAGAGGAACATGCCGCCGAGGTTGATGTCCATGACCTTCTTCCACTGGTCATAGGGGATGTCGAGCGCATCGCTTCTGATCGAAATGCCGGCATTGGAGATGAGCACGTCGATGCCGCCCAGCTCCCGGTCCATCTGCTCAAAGGCCGCTTTCACATCAGCCTCGTTCGAAACGTCGGCGGCGGAGAAGCCGGCGAACTCGGGATGAGCCGCCTGCGCAGCTTCGAGGGCCTTTTTGTTGTAATCGACGATGAAGACGCGCGCGCCCTCGTTCGCAAATCTCTGCGCGGTCGCCAGGCCGATGCCGCTGGCCGCGCCCGTGACCATGACGCGCTTGCCTTTCAGTTCTTCATAATGTGCCATTGTGTTTTCCTCCTGTAGTGTGGGGTGTGCGTATTGTACCGCGAAAAACGGATTCTGTCTCAGCGTTCCACGCGGGCCATGCGGCTGGCGGCCCAGCCGGTAACAACGGGGATGTAGCCGCACAGTTCGGCGTCGAGCTGCGGATCGCCGGTATCGACGCGCAGCGGGGACGGAAAAAGGGCGTCGAGCTTGGCGGGCGCGGCAGCAACGATCAGATTTTTAGGGCCGAGAGCCCGCAGCACGGCAGGACTGAACTGCTGGCTGCCGCGGCCGAGGATGTGCCCCTGTCCGCCGATGACGGAGAGGACAGCGCTGGTGTTTCCCGGCTCGATCAGACGCAGCAGGTCGCGTTCGGTACAGTCGGCGGCGATCAGCCGGCCGTCTTTGACGGCGTCGACGCCGAGCAGCGTGCCGCGCAGGCCAAGGGCCTCCATCACGGCGCGCGTGGTCGTCCCCGCGCCGATCAGGTAGAGACGTCCGGGCTTCATCTCGTGCGCCAGCCAGGTCCCGATGGCGGAAACGTCGCGCGCGTCGCTGCTGCTGCCGCCGGATTTGCGGTTCTGCATGCGCGTGCGGTCAAGCGGCACGCGCAGATAGCCGTACAGCCGGGCAGATACGCGTCCGGCCCGGAACGCGTCTTCGTCGATGTCCATCACTTCGGCCTCGGCCGTCTCGCGCGCTTCGCCCAAGACGATGCGGGACAGGAGCTGTCCGGCACGCTCCGGCGTGACGGCATAGACGGCGGAATGGATCTTCACGCCGGCCGGCACGCCGAGCACGGGCATTTCTTCATCGCCGAGAGCGGCGCACACGTCGCGGGCCGTGCCGTCGCCGCCGGCGAAGACGATCAGCTCCGCGCCCGAATCGCGCATGGCGCGCACCGCACGGACCGTGTCTTCGCCTGTCGTTTCGCCCGCAGGGCTGTAAACGGCCTTGTAAGGAAGGCCGCAAGCGGTGAGCACCTCTTCGCCCATCGGTCCGCCTGCGGTGAGAAAGCGCGCGTCCGCACCCGGCAGCGCGGCTGCGAGCGCACGGGCCATTTTCTCTGCCGCGTGCGGCACCGCGCCGCGCTCACGGGCACAGCGCAGTGTCTCCGCTCCGTCAGATCCCTTGAGGCCGACTGAACCGCCCATGCCGGCGACAGGATTGACGAGGATGCCGACGGCAAACGGCATTATTTTTTCTTCGGCTGGAAGTAGCCGTCGTATTTCTGCCGGTAGTTGCGCCACGACAGCGCCCATTTGGCAGGATCGTCGAAGTAGTCATGGCTGATGTGGTGCACGGTGCTGTTGTGCGGCGCGCCCTTGATCAGCTCGGGCTGCTCGCGGCACTCGCACGCGATCTGGGCAAGCACGGCGCAGTAAGCATCGAGATCGGCCTTGGAATAGCTCTCGCTCGGCTCGATCGTGAACGGCTCGGGGATGACCCAGGGCTCGTGGCTGGACCAGTAGTGCGTGCCGAAATCGGCGATGCGGCGCTGCACGTCGGCCGTGCCGAAGCCGGTGTCCTTTTTCAGGCCTTCCCAGCTGTAACGGGCCTGCTCAACGCGCGGCTGATGCTCCGGGAAACAGATCGACGCGCCGGGGATGGCGAGGATCTTCTTCATGCAGTAGGCGTTGTTGAGGATCGCCGTCTCGGAAGCCGTTTTCAGGCCGTCCGCACCGAGGCTCATGATCCAGGCATAAGCGCGCACGGCGACAGGAGCGACGCCCCAGAATGACTTGACCTTGCCGCAGCTTTTCGGCAGGTCGAAATCGAGATAATAGCCGCGCTTTTCATCATGCTCGACCAGCGGCGCCGGCATGTACGCCCGCAGCGCACTGCGGCAGGCGACAAGGCCGACGGCAGGGCCGCCGCAGCCGTGCGGCGACGAGAACGTCTTGTGCAAATTGAAGAACGACATGTCGAAATCCGCCTCAGCGGCGCGAGTGATGCCGAGCAGTCCGTTTGCGTTGGCCTGATCGTAGCAGCAGAGCGCCCCCGCCTCGTGTGCAAGGCGCGTGAACTCGGCGATGCGGCGATTGAAAATGCCGGTGTCTTCGGGATTGGTCATGAAGATCGCGGCGATCCTGCCGGTCTTCAGCGCGGCCTTGAACGCTTCCAGATCAGGCAGCCCCTCAGCATCGGGCGGCAGGACGATCGCCTTGTAGCCCTTGACGATCGGGCAGGCAGCGTCTGCCGGGTGCGAGAAAAACGTCGTCACGATCGTGTCGCGGTCCGACTCGCCCTTGTCAGCCCAGTAGGCGCGGACAACCGACGCCATGGCAAGGATGCCGTGCGCGCCACCGCCGGGCTGGATGCTGAAATGATCCAGGCCGGAGATCTCCTTGAACAGCCCGCCGAGACGCCAGATGATCTCGAGGATGCCCTGCGCGGTGCAGTCGGGCTGATACGGATGCATGTCGGCCAGCTTGGGGCAGCTGGCCAGGCGATCGTTGACCTTGGGGCTGTACTTCATCGTGCAGGTGCCCTGACCGATGTCGATGTTGCTGTCAACGCCCAGATTTTCCTGAGAAAGATGATTGTAGTGGCGCGCCAGCTGCGGCTGGCCGATCTCCGGCAGATCGGGCGCCTGCGCGCGGACCATGCCGGAAGGCAGCTCGCCGAATTCGCCGGCTGCTGCGGCCGTTTCGGACGGCAGCTGCGGAACGAGGACGCCGCGCTCGCCGGGCTTGCTCAGTTCGTAAATGACGGGTTCGTTCCAGCTGGCCTGATGAAAGCGGTCCAGACGGGTGTCGCGGTTCTGTGCGATGGTATCCATGGCGTGTTCCTCCTTCCGCTAGGCGCAGATCTCGCGCAGGGCGAGAACCAGAGCGCCGATGTCGTCTTCCGTGGTGCGTTCGCTGACGCAGTACAGCGCGCACTGTCCCAGCTCGGGATAGGCGGCGCTGAGGTCGAAGCCGCCGAGGATGCCTTTTTTCAGCAGCGCGGCGTTGACCTCGGCCACAGTCTTGTTCTTAAATCTCACGGCAAACTCCTGCCACGCCGCGCCGCTCAGAGGACGAGCGTCCACGCCGGGGATGTCGTTCAGGCGCGAGCGCAGCAGAGCCGTTCTCTGCGCGATCGTCGCGCCCAGCTCGCGCATCCCCTGGGGGCCAAGACTGCTCAGGTACACGGCGGCAGCGATGCTCCACAGCGCGGCATGTGTGCCGACGAATTCCTTGGCGTGATCGCGCACGGCAAACGAAGTGCGCTCCCACATCACGTCGCCGAAGCCCCATTCTCCATGGCTGGTCGGCGCAAGACCGAACAGGCGCGACGGATATTCGCTGACGATCTCGGGACGGTCCTTGGCGCCGATGTAGCCGCCCACGCCGCCGCCGTAATTCATATGCACGCCGAGAGCCTGGATGTCGCCGCAGGCAAGGTCGGCCCCGTACTGAAACGGCGGCTTCATCACGCCCAGACTGGACGGCTCGGCATAGACGACAAACAGTGCGCCGGCTTTATGGGCCAGGTCGGCGACTGCCTGCGCGTCTTCTTCAACGACGCCGAAGAAGTTGGGATTGGCGAGCATTACCGCCGCGGTCTTTTCGCCGAGCTTCGCTTTCAGGTCGTTCAGGTCCAGACGGCCGCTTGCCCGGTCATAAGCGATGGTGTTCACGCACACGTCGGGCGACAGATACGTCTTCACGGCGCGCGTCACATCAGGCGAAAGCGTCGCGGGGATGAGCACCTCGTCGCGCTTTGTCACGCGCGTGGCCATCCTCAGCGCCGTGCCGGCCGCCTGCGAGCCGTCGTAGTTGGGCACGTTGACCACGTCGCAGTCGAGCAGCTCGGCCATCATGCTCTCATATTCAAAGCAGGCCTGGAAGCGGCCGTGGTCCTCATACGGCTCGCCGGCGTATGCCGAAAGGAATTCCGAGCGCCCGATCACCTCGTCCACGAGAGCGGGAACGTAACGGTTGTAGCAGCCCGCACCGAGAAAGCTGATCGTCTCGTTCGCCGTGACATTTTTATTGAGGATGCCCGACACATGGCGCACCAGACCGCATTCATCCGTCAGCGGCCGGGGCAGCGCCATGGGACGCTTGAGCAGCAGCTCGCGCGGGATATTGCGCTCGATCAGCTCATCCACCGAATCCGCGCCGACGAAGCGCAGCATTTCTTCGCGGATCGCCGGATCGGAGTTGGGGATATACGGATAATTCCTGTTCGACATAATGACCTCCTGAAAAACAGCGCCGCTTAAAAAAGCGGCGCTTAAAGTGCGAAAAAATTCTTTTTAGGCGATGCCGCCGCCGTCGACGACCAGCGCCGAGCCCGTGACCCACGGCGACATGCCGCTGCACAGGAAGAAGACGCACATCGCCACGTCCTCGGGCCTGCCGAGCCGGGCGATCGGACGCACGGCGCACGAGGCCTTGAACTCGTCGTCATAGACGCCGCCCAGCTGCTCGCATTCCTTTTTGAGCATTGGCGTATCGCAGTCGCCCGGGCAGACGCAGTTGACGTTGATGTTGTGCGGACCACAGTCGATCGCCAGCGCGCGCGTCATGTTCCAGACGCCGCCCTTGGACGCGCAGTAGGCCACGGCGTGATCGCCGCCCTTGAGCGCCCAGCCGGAGCCGATGTTGACGATCTTGCCGCCGCCCTGTTTCTTCATGTAGGGCACGACACAGTGACACATCATGTACACGCCTTTCAGCGTCGCGTCGATGACCGTGTCCCATTCATCTTCCATCAGGTCTTCCACCGTACGGCGCCGGGTGTCGCCTGCGCAGTTGACGAGGCAGTCGATACGCCCGAAACGCTTCTGCGCCGCTTCCGCTGCCGCAACGCAGTCGGCCATCTTTGTGACGTCGCACTTCTGAAAAACGGCGTCACCGCCGGCAGCCGTAATCTCGTCGACCACCGCCTGACCGGCCCGCTCATTGCGGCCCAGTCCCATCACTCTTACCCCCGCTGAGGCAAAAAATTTCGCGATGCCGGCGCCCAGTCCTGATGTGGCGCCTGTCACCATCACGCTCTTGCCTTTCATGCCGCATAAAACGTTGAGGTCGATCATCCCTTACAAAACCCCCTTGCACAATGAGAAGATTGTTCCCTCATTATAACGGTGATCTTGTTTTTTGGGGTGGTCAGCGCATAAGATTTTTGTGCGCGCCAAAGCGCCGTTCGGCTCAATTCGTATACAAATTTTTCTGGCTGACAGAATTGCGGCCGCCTGACGGCTTTTTAAATTCATATTTGAAACGTCAGTCTCTGAGCATTTCACGACGAGGGCATGTTCTATGCAAGCATAGGTTTGTATACAATATTGACGATTCACATCATACAAGCCTGTTTATCTCCTGTCAAGTCAGTTATTTCACAAAAATCACGAAAAAATTTTCAAACAATACATTGACATTTTTCTATCTGTGCATTAGAATCTCTCATAGAAAAACTTCGATGGGAGGGCGGCTCATGGAAAAGGTGTACATTGATGTGTCCAAGATGCTGAAAGCAATCTCCGATCCCAAGAGACTGCGCATCGTGGACATGCTTTCCTGCGGCGAACTGTGCGCCTGCGTCATTCTGGAATCCTTCCGCATCACCCAGCCGACGCTTTCGCATGACATGAAAGTCCTGACAGAAGCCGGGATCGTCCTCGACCGCAGGGAAGGCAAGAACACGTTTTACTCGCTCAACCGTCCTGCTCTCGATCAGATGCTCACCACGCTCGGAACGATGTTTCAGCCGAAAGCCGACTGCATTTGCCACCGCAGCGCCGAATAATCCTCATGCCGGCGAAAGGATCCGCCGGCAATAAAAAACGGCTTAAAATAGAAAGATTTCAATGATTCGATAAATTCAGCGTCGACGCATCATTCGCGGACGATCGATGCGAAAAACATGCTTGTGCAGAGAGGAATGATTTTTTCATGTGGAAAGTGATTCAGGATCAGGTCCTGGGCATGAAATGGCTGAACGCGCTGATCGCCCAGGGGCTTTCGGCAGCCGGGATCGACGTCCAGGGAAAGTTCGGCGCCAGCGTGAACTTTTTTCTTTACGATACGGTCAAGATCACAGTCCTGCTGTGCGCGCTGATCTTCAGCATCTCATTTGTACAGAGCTATTTCCCGCCCGAGCGGAGCCGCAGGATCATGGGCCGCTTCCGGGGGCTTGCCGCGAACGTCATCGCGGCGCTGCTCGGGACAGTCACGCCGTTCTGCTCGTGCTCTTCGATCCCTATCTTCATGGGCTTCACCAGCGCGGGCCTGCCGCTGGGCGTGACCTTCTCGTTCCTGATCTCGTCGCCGATGGTCGACCTCGGCAGTCTCGTCCTGCTGACGGGCGTCTTCGGCGCAAAAACGGCCCTGGCCTACGTCATCCTCGGACTGGCAGTCGCCATTGCGGGCGGATCGCTGATCGAACGGCTCAGCATGGAAGATCAGGTCGCTGATTTCATTACGAGGCAAAGCGCCTGCTGTGAAGCAGCGGTGCCGGCCGTGCGGGAGCGGCTTGCGTTCGCGAGGACCCAGACGGCGGAAACGTTCAGAAAGGTGTTTCCTTATATCCTTGCCGGTGTCGGCATCGGCGCGGCGATCCACAACTGGCTGCCGCAGGAGTGGATCGAACGAGCACTCGGCCGCGGAAATCCGCTTGGTGTCGTTATGGCGACGCTGGCGGGCGCTCCCATGTACGCAGATATTTTCGGCACGATCCCTGTCGCAGAAGCGCTGCTGGCCAAGGGCGCGCAGCTGGGAACGGTCCTCAGTTTCATGATGGCAGTCACAACGCTCAGTCTTCCGTCGCTGATCATGCTGAAAAACGCCGTCCGCCCCAAGCTGCTGGCAGTTTTCACGTCCATCTGCGTCGTCGGCATCATCGCTGTCGGTTACATCTTCAATGCGCTCCAGAGCGCCTTGCTGCACTAGTCGCGCATTGATAGAAGCGAATAGTTAACCCGGGGAGGAAAGAAAAAATGTCGCTGTTTGAAAAAAGTTCTGCAAAAACATCATCCTCGTGCAGCTGCGGACGCTGTCCGGCTGCGGCTGATGAGACTGCCGCCGCAGGCAAAACGCCTCTGCTGGCGGTGCTGGGTAGCGGGTGCAGCCGATGCAAAGAACTGCTCGTCAACACCCGTGAAGCGCTGTCTGCCGAAGGCATTGCTGTTGAACCGGAATACATCACCGACTTGAAGACGATCATGAGCTTCGGGGTGATGTCGCTGCCCGCGCTCGTCATACGCGGACGAACCGTCTCGGCCGGCAGAGTGCTCAAGCCTGCCGAGATTGGAAAACTGCTTCACGAAAACTTCGCCTGATACAAAAAACGAGTCGGAAGGATCGCTCCCTCCGACTCGTTTTTTGCAGAAAATTCTATTCGGCGACGTTGATCTTGGAACGGGCTTCGCGCTTGATGCTGCCGTCGGCCTGACGCCAGAAGATGCCGATGCCGAGGTAGGTGATGAGGATCGCCACGAACGGGCAGATCCAGTTGAAGATGGCATAGGGCACGTACTCCAGCGTCTTCACGCCGAGCACGCCGGCCGCGTAGCCGGCGCAGACGTTCCAGGGGATGAGCACCGATGTGAGCGTGCCGCTGTCTTCCAGCGAGCGCGACAGCATTCTCGGGGCAAGGCCGCTTTCCTCAAACTTCTGCTTGAACATGCGGCCCGGGATGATGATCGACAGGTACTGGCTGCCGGTGAGAAGGTTGCCGATGAAGCACGAGGCGATCGTCGTCGCGATCAGGCCGCCGGCACGGCGGACGCCCTTGGTGATGGCGGCCAGGAGCACGCGCAGGAAGCCGCCAGCCTCAAGGAAGCCGCCCATCGCCATGGCCGCGATAGCCAGCTCAACGGACCACATCATCGGGAACATGCCGCCGCGGCCGACGAGACGCGAGATCATCGCCGAAACATCCTTGGCCAGCTCGGGCGCAAGCGTCACGCCCTTTTCAGCAAGCAGATTTGCTGCAGCGGCAGCGTCGGCAGCAGCGACCTGAGCGGTGAGCTGCGGCTTGTAGCCGCCCTGTCCGAGGGCCCAGATGTCGCCCATCGAAACGCCCTGAGGGAAGGCCATGAGCATCGCGGCAACGATGCCGAGGCAGATGCCGGGCATGGCGGGGACTTTCAGAGCCGAAGCGAGGATGACGATCAGCGGCGGGACGACGCACAGCCACGACACGTTGAACTCGGCAGCGATCATCGTCTGAATGGCAGAGATGCGCTGCGCATCAAGCGCCTGACCGGCGAAGCTGCGGCCCCACATGACGTAGATGACGCAGCAGATAGCGAGCGTGGGCAGCGTGGTCCAGAGCATGGCGCGGATGTGATCGAAAAGATCGTTTCCGGCCACGGCGGGGGCCAGGTTGGTGGTGTCAGACAGGGGCGACATCTTGTCGCCGAAGTACGCGCCGGAGACGACGCAGCCGGCAGTCATCGCCGCGGGGACGCCGAGGCCGTTGCCGATGCCCATCAGGGCAACGCCGATGGTGGCCTCAGTCGACCACGACGAGCCGGTGCAGAGGGCGATGATCGAGCAGATGACCATCGTCGCCAGCGGGAAATAGGCAGGGCTGAGGATGTTCAGGCCGTAGTAGATGAGGCCCGGGATGACGCCGGCGCGCATCCAGATGCCGATGAGGATGCCGACGAGCATCAGGATCATGCACGAGGGCAGCGCGGCCATGATGCTGTTCAGCCCGGCCTGCATGACGTCGTCATACTTCATGCCCAGCCAGCAGCAGTCGACAAGCGCGACGACGACGGCAAGCATGGCGATCGGCACATGCACGTCGACGCCGTACTTCAGCGTCGCCAGCGAGACGACGCCGGTGATCAGCGCGATCAGCAGCAGCGCGACGGCGAGCGTCGCAGGACGTTTCGTCCCCTGCGGGACTTTTTTCTCTTCTTCCATGGTTCAATTCCTCCTTGCATTGTATGACGATCATTCGATCGAACTTTTCCGCGCCAGTCGCGGGATTTGCCGTTTATGTGTTCTGTGTGGAACAGTTTTGTCAGGGAAATAAATTCACGCCGGATGTTCCATGTGAAACTTTTTCAGCCGTGCTATGCCGACCAGACTTTTTTGCCCTCCAAATACGTGGCCAGATGCCTGGTGTTCCGCAGCTCCATCGCCGGACGCTTGAAGGGATCGCCGTCGGTGATCGTGAAATCGGCGTGGAAACCGGCCTTGATGCGGCCGAACTCGTCGCCCTTGCCGACAGCGAGCCAGGGATTGACCGTGTAGGCCGTCAGCGCCTCGTCGAGCGTGAGCGTCTGCGACGGGTCGTACTTGAGCGGGCTGCCGTCGTCATCGCAGCGGCACACGGCGTTCCAAATGCCGATCCACATGTTCTCTTCTTCCATCGGCGCGTCGGTGCTGCCGGCCATGACAAGACCGGTGTCCCAGAGGGCGCGGAACGGATAGGCCTGGAGGACGCGCCTGGCGCCGAGACGCAGCGGGGCCATGACGCGGTCAGTGTAGCACTGGCAGGGCTGCACGTCGAGCACGACGCCGATCTTCGTCAGCCGCTCGCGCAGATCAGCAGGGCAGACGATGACGTGGACGAAGCGGTAGGGCAGACGCGGCTGTCCCAGCTCGGCGATCACGCGCTCTACAGCGCGGGCCGCCTGTTCGATAGCGGCGTCGCCGATCATGTGGATCTGCACCTGGATGCCGCGCTTCTGAGCTTCGTACAGCGTGCGGAACAGTTCTTCGTCGTCGTGGTTGGGCACGCCGCACGTCTCGGGCATGTCGTCGAACGGCTCGCGCATAAAGCAGGTATGTCCGCCGAGCGTGCCGTCCATGAAGATCTTCAGGCCGCCATACATGATCTGATCGCTGCCGAGGCCGGAACGGAACGTGAACTCGGGCAGGCGGTCGTGATAGCAGATCACGCGCACCGGCAGACGGCCGGCTTCTGCCAGGTCCTGCCAGGTGAACAGCTCTTCGCCGAGAGCGTACTTGGGCGCGTCGCAGGCGTGTCCGCAGGTGATGCCGCGCGAGGCCATGATCAGCGTGGCTTTTTCCATCACGGCGGTGAGTTTGGCGGGCGTTTCGTACTCAGCCGCAACGGTCTCGATGATCGGCGAAGCGCCGCCCTCAGTCATCACGCCTGTGACCTTGCCGTCCGGACCGCGCAGCACGTAAGGATCGGTCGAGTCGCAGAGCCCGCTTTCGCGCATGGCGCGCGAGTTGGCGACGTGACGGTGGCCGCAGTAGCGGCTGAGGATGACGGGGTTGTCGAGGCCGAGTGAATCGAGCCATTCCATGCTGGGCGGCGTCGTCACGGGCCAGGCCATTTCGTTGTAGTTGATGGCGCGGATCCAGGCGCCGGGCCCCACTTCGGCCGCACGAGCGCGCAGCATGGCAGCCGTCTCGTCGAGCGAGCGCACGCTGAGCAGGTTGACGTACAGATTCTGGCGCGCGAACGCCGTGAGGTGCAGATGTCCGTCACTCATGCCGGGCATCATCATGTTTTCGCCGTAATCGGCGACTTCCGCTTCAGGATACGCCACGCGCGCCTCCGCATATCCGCCTACGAACACAAACCGTCCGCCGCTGACGACGGCAGCTTCCGCCCGGGGGCGGTCAGGATCGCCTGTCCAGATGCGGGCACGGATCAAAAGATCTTTCATCGTTGAGGTTCCGCCTTTCTGGTATTTTTTGACCAAATGTTTTTCAGAATTTTACAACAATCGCGTCATAAATGCTATCTCCGATTTATGAAATTTCTCCCTGACATTCCCGCCAGTTATATGAGGAATCTGAGCGCGGCGCGATTCGCCGGTTCAAGCCCAAAAGGTGTATAATCGCCGTAATATCGATTTTTCGCCCGAGCTCCCGGCGGGCTTCATCCCTTTTTCCACTTCACGGAGGCTTTTATGAAAGACACCGCACATCCGGCGCCGACCGCGGCGGATTCCGTATACCGGCAGCTGAAAAAACAGATCATCGCGAGATGCCGTCAGCCCGGCGACCGCCTGCGCGAGGAGACGATCGCCAAGGAGCTCGACGTGAGCCGCACTCCCGTGCGCGAGGCGATCCGCCGACTCACCGCGGAAGGGCTCGCGACGCTGATCCCCAACGCGGGCGCGCGTCTCGTCCGCCCCACGCGCGAGGAGATCGTCGACACGTATGAAGTCCGCGAACATCTTGAATGCCTGGCCGCGCGCAAGGCGGCCGCTTCCGTCACGCCTGAGCAGCTTGACGCGCTGCAGTCGCTGATCGACGAGGAAGAGCGCATTTTTGAGGAGAAGAATTTCGAAGCGTACCTCGACGTGAACAACCGCTTTCACCGCACGCTTGCCGCAGCCTCGGGAAATCCGGTCCTGGCGGGGGTCATCGGCAATCTGGCGACGAGGACGAGCGTGTTCATGCTCTTTTACGACACGTTTTTCGACATGCAGACCAATCCCAGCCTCGACGAGCACCGCGCGCTGCTCAAGGCGCTGCGTGCGCATGACGGCGAGCGGGCGGCACAGCTGATGAAGGTGCACCTCACGCTGTCGGCCACGTCGCTGCAGAGCGGCGAGAGCGAAGCCAGGGAGGCGGGTGCATGAGACGGGCCGAGTACGTTTCCGACTTCACGCGAGGCAGCGTGATGCGGCAGCTCGTCGTCTTCTCGCTGCCGCTGTTCCTCTCGAATCTTCTGCAGATCGTCTACAACATGGTGGATATGGTCATCGTCGGCCAGTCGCTCGGCAAAGTGGGCCTCTCGGCCGTGTCTGTCGGCGGCGACGTGACCAACTTCCTGACTTTCGTCGCGATGGGATTCTCCAACGCCGGGCAGGTGATCATCGCGCAGTATCTCGGCGCCGGCCGCAGCCGCGACGTGGGGCGCTTCATCGGCACGATGTTCGCCTTCCTCGCCCTGCTCTCCGTCCTGCTGGGCGGGACCGCCCTGACGTTCAGACGCTCCATCCTCGGCCTGATGAACACGCCCGTGGAAGCGTTCGCGCAGGCACTGTCCTATTCCACGATCTGCATGGCCGGGCTGCCCTTCATCTACGGCTACAATGCCGTCAGCGCCGTGCTGCGCGGCATGGGCGACTCGAAGCATCCGTTCGTGTTCATCAGCGTGGCCGCCCTGCTCAACGTGGCGCTCGACCTGCTGTTCGTCATGGGGCTGGACATGGGCGCGGGCGGCGCAGCGCTGGCAACGGTGATCAGCCAGGGCGTCAGCTTCGTTTCCTGTGCCGCTTTCACGCTGCGCCGCCGCGAACAGTTCGGCGTCGACGTGAGCGCGCGCGATTTCACCCATCTCGATAAGCCCATGCTGAGCGCTCTCGTCGGCCTCGGCGTGCCGATGGCCATCCGCAGCGCCGCGATCTCGTCAAGCAAGATGTTCGTCAACTCGTGGATCAACTCGTACGGCGTCGCCGTGTCGGCCTTCGCGGGCATCGCCAACAAGATCGCCAGCGTCAGCAACCTGCTCTCGAACGCGCTGATCACCGCCGGCTCGTCGATGGTCGGGCAGAACATCGGCGCGCGGACCTACGACCGCGTGCTCAAGGTGATGCTCTCCGTCGGCACATTGTCGTTCAGTATCGCCACCGTGATGGCGGTACTGCTGTTCAGCTTCCCGCAGCAGATCTTCAGCTTCTTCACCACCGACGCCGACGTGATCGCCATCGGCTTGAAGTATCTGCCCATCGGCGCGCTGCTGTTCTACGGGGCGGCCTCGCGCGCGCCCGCCAACGCGCTTGTCAACGGCAGCGGCAACTACGCCGCCAACTTCGCCACCGCCATCCTCGACGGCATCGTCCTGCGCATCGGCCTGGCGCTGCTGTTCGGACTGAGCTTCGGCATGAAGCATTACGGCTTCTGGCTGGGCGACGCCGTCGCCGGCTTCACGCCCATCTTCATCGCCGCATATCTTTACATAAAAGGCAGCTGGAAGAAGTCGGAAGTGGTGAAATAACGTCCCGATAAATCGTTATCCTCAAATTCTACCGTTAATAGGTTGAATAATAGCTATTTTTATAGTATTATTCTTTCAGGGGGGTATGAACCATGATTCTTGATTCCAACACGATGATCTCCATCACCGATGCCAATCAGAACTTTTCCCGCGTGGCCCGGCTGGTCGATCAGTACGGCACCGCCGTGATCATGAAGAACAATGTCCCGCGTTACCTGGTGATCGATTTTGCCAAAGCTGATGCAGACCGCGAAGCGTCCGACGCCGAAGTCGAAGCAGTCTCGAACGCTCTCATCGCCCGAAACCGTCAGGCATACGAAGTGCTCGCACAATGATTTACCTCTCACGCCGCCACGTCCTGGCACTTCACAGGCTCCTCCTTGAAAAATTTGGAGGTACTGACGGCGTTCGTGATGAGGGACTTCTCGATTCGGCGCTGTCGCACCGTTCCAAACGTTTGCCGGTCAGGCGCTCTATCCGGACGTGATCGAGAAAGCTGCAGCCCTTTGCTGGGGTCTTGTCAGAAATCATCCCTTTCTCGATGGGAATAAGCGCATTGGTGCCCACGTCATGCTCATTTTTCTGGAACTGAACGGCTGCCGGCTGCGCTACTCCCAGGAAGAGCTGATACACGAGATCCTGGCGTTTGCTGACGGTACGCTTCAGCGAGAGGATCTGTCGCGATGGCTGAAGGAACGGATAGTGCAGTAATACGCTTGCCGCGCTCCGCTGACTGCGGAGCGCGGCTTTTTTGTGCTTAAGGAGACGCTGATTAATTCGCCCGCACCCCGTCGGGCCTTTCGCCGCCTGGCGGCGTCGAAGCTCATCCACATAGCCCCGCTATGCCTCTTCGCTTCTCCTTGCCAGACGACGAAATTCCTCGACAGTGCATCGGGCTCATTTAATCAGTGTCTCCTTAAAAATCAGTTTTGCCTTGCAAAATTTTCGTCTTCGATGTAACATCACTGTACAGAACTAAAGCCGCCGCAGTATGACACGGCTGGTTCAAATTTTTTTGGAGAGTTGGGGGCATCATTATGGGTATTGTGATCGCGGTCATCGTTGCCTACATGGCGCTGATGCTGTTTATCGGCTGGCGGGCTTCAAAGAGCGTGAAGTCGTCGAAGGATTATCTGATCGGCGGCAGGCGTTTCGGCGTGCTGCTCACCTCGATGGCGCATCAGGCGGCAGGGCTGAGCGGATGGCTGTTCACGGCCTGGTCGGCTCAGGTGGCCGGCATGGGGCTGGCTGCTGTGTGGACTTCGATATCGTCGGGCTTTGCGCCGTTCGTCAACTTCTTCGCGCTGGCCAAAAAGGTGAGCCGCTTCACGGCGCTTTCGGGCGCGAAGAGCTTCATCGATCTGCTTGAGGCCCGCTACTACGATGAGGATAAGAAGTTCATCCGCTTCATCTCGGCCGTGATCATCTTTATCTCGATCACGGTATACATGGCGTCGCAGTTCATGGCTGCGGGCACGACGTTCAAGGTCATCCTCGGCTGGGATTACAAGTGGGCGATCATCCTCGCCACTTTGATCGTCACGCTCTACACGTCGGCGGGCGGTTTCCTCGCCGTGGTCTGGACCGACTTCATCCAGGGGATTCTGATGATCTTCGCCGTGCTCGTGGGCACGTATGTGGTGTTTAATCAGGTGGGCGGCGTCAGCGACATTTTCGCCGCGGTGGCAAAGGCCAATCCGGCCAAGATGAACATCTGGATCAACCCGCTGACGATCGTCGGCCTGCTCTCGGCCGGTCTGCTCGGCTACATGGGCCAGCCGCAGCTGGTGCAGATGTTCATGGGCATGGAAAACCCCAACGACTCGCGCAAGTCGGCGATGGTAGCCGGCTGCACCGGCGTGTTCATGCTGTTTGTGACGCTGTTCATCAACATGGCCTGCACGGTGCTGTTCCCCGATTCCGCTGACAAGAACACGAACTTCATCCAGCTGATCATGACCTACACGCCCAAGTTCCTCGTCGGCGTGGTCACGGCGGCCATCCTCGCCGCGGTCATGTCGTCGGCTGACGCGCTGATGCACGTTGTCAACACGACGGTGTGTCAGGACTTTTACAACAAGATGATCAAAAAGGGTCAGGCGGACGACCGTTCCGTGGTCCGCGTGGGCCGCGTCACGGCGCTGGTAGTCGGCGTCGCGGCGGTGTGGATCGCGTTCAACCCGTTCGAGGGCATCCTCTGGGTCAACTGGTGGGCGTGGGGCGGTCTTTCCACGTTCGCACCGGTGATCCTGCTGGGTCTGTACTGGAAGCGCGCCACGCGCGAGGGCGCGATCGCCGGTCTGATCGGCGGCTTCGCGGGCTCGGCCTGGTGGTTCGCGGCCGGATATTACAAGATCCTGCACCTCACGTTCGTGGCTTTCTTCGTAGCAGGCATCCTTGAGGTGCTCGTCAGTCTGGTCACGAAGGAGCCGCCCGAGCGCGTGCAGAAGATGGTCGAGCAGCTGAAGGACTAGTCCTATGCCGGTCGATGTATTTGTAGTAAAAGGAGCTGACGCGGCGCAGAACGCCTATGAGGCGATGAGCCGGGTCTTCGATGAGGACGCTTCGCAGCTGTCGATCCTGCTCAAGGTGAATTCGGGCTTCAAGGGCAAGCCCGCTACCGGTCTGTGCACGCATCCCGAAGCGGTGCGCGGCTTAGTGCGCTTCTTCAAGGAAAAACACGTCAAAAAACTGTACGTGGGCGACAGCTCGATCGTCGGCACCGACACCATCGAAGCGCTTAAAAGCGTCGGCATCTGGCAGGTGTGCGAAGAAGAGGGCGTTGAGTGCCTCAATCTCGACGACTCAGGCATTCAGGAGCGCGACATCCCCGATCCCGTGATGGTGGAGCGGCTCAAGCTGTCGCGTCTGGCGTTCGAGGTGGACCGCGTCGTCTCCGTGCCGGTGATGAAAACGCACATGTACGCCGGCGCGTCGCTCTCCATCAAGAACATGAAAGGCTGCCTGTACCAGCGCGACAAAACCCGGCTTCACCGCATCTTCAAGCCGCTGCCTGAAAATGCGCGAGGCAAGTGCCTCGATTACGGCATCATGGACCTGGCGAAGATCTGCTACGCCGACTATGCTCTCGTCGATGGAACGATCGCCATGGAAGGCTTTGGACCGTCGGGCGGCACGCCGGTCGAGATGGACCTGGCCGTGGCCTCCAAATCGCCCGTCGCGGCCGACATCGTCAGCCTGCGTCTGATGGGCATGGAACCGGGCGACGCGCCGCACATCGACCTGGTACGCGAGAACAAGGGACTGGACGAGAGCGACATCCGCGTCTTCCCCGAGGATTACCTTAAGTGGGCAAAGCGTTTTGTGCGCGCCGGTGAGCAGGATCTGGGACTGCACTACCCGCAGTTTTCCACGCTGGACCGCGGTGCGTGCAGCGCCTGCCATGCCGCCGTGCTGCAGTTCTTCCGCTACCATCATGCAGATTTTCCCGACAAGGGACACATCACGATCGCATGCGGCAGCGACCTGAAAGAAGAAGAGCTGCGTGCAGCGGCGGCCGAAGGCGAAGTCGTCCTCGTCGGCAACTGCACGGCCCGCTTCCGCGACTCGTACCCGTTCTGCAAAGGCTGCCCGCCCGTGCCGTCGCAGATCAAGCGCACGATCGAGGGCGGCAAGACGTACGACGACTAGCGGGCTTTTACTTCAAAAGCCCAACGCAAAGGCCCTAAGGCACAAAGAAAAACCTCAGCGCCGCTGCGCGGCGGAAAACACGTTGCTGACGGCATAAAGTGTTTTTTTACGTTTGCAAACCATATATGATACAATAAGCACAAATATTTCAGGGGGGATTTTTTATGAAACTGACGTTTTTGGGACATGCCTGCTTTGATCTGTTCGACGGAAAATATCACGTGCTCACCGATCCGTTTTTGACCGGCAACGCGCTGGCCGCCGCCAAAGCTGACGAAGTTGCTGCCGACTTTGTCTGCGTGTCGCACAACCACGGCGACCACATCGGCGACGCTATCGCCATCGCCAAGCGTACCGGCGCGACGATCGTCGGCGTGGCCGAGCAGGCCGGGCTGATGGGCGAAAACGGCGTTTCCGCCGCGCTCGGCAACCTTGGCGGCTGGATCCCGCTCCCCTTCGGCCGCGTCAAGCTGGTCCAGGCCATCCACGGCAGCGGACTGCCCGGCGCACTGGCCTGCGGCTTCGTGATCGAGATCGGCGGAAAGAAGATCTATCACGCCGGCGATACCGCCTTTTACAGCGACATGGCCCTTCTGGCCGATGAAAAGCTCGACGCCGCGCTGCTGCCCATCGGCGACTTCTACACGATGGGACCGGCCGACGCCGCCCGCGCCGCCAAAGTCATCGGTGCCAAGGTGACCGTCCCCATGCACTACAACACCTTCCCGCCCATCAAGCAGGACCCCGCCGCCTTCGCCGCGCTCTGCGAGCCGGCCAATAAAGTCGTCGTTCTCGCCCCCGGCGAGAGCGTGGAGCTGTAGACCATTCAAAAACCCCCGAGCGACCAATGGAGAACTTGTTCCGTCAGCCGCTCGGGGTTTTTATGACGCATTATATTTTAGGGAACCTCTAAAAACCCCTTGCCCAAAGCCCATAAACGTGTAAATATAACAAGTACATGATTCCATTTCTCAATCTCCGAAAAACACAAGGGGCATCTCATCATACAGCTGGGTTTTTTGGGAAAAATCGTTCAATGAAACTAACAGAAAGAAGCCAACCGGGAAAAAGTTTACTGCCCGAGTAAGAGCAGGACATGTCTTTGCCATAATGACTATGATCATGTACGGACTGACCGTCCGCAGATATTGACAAGGCACGCGTTACTTTCAACAACACAATGTCCACCTCCTTTACAACATGAACCGTTATGAGTGCCTCTGTCGGATGAAAGACAACGGCGTCATATTTGTAGCCAATTTTTATGAAAATGCGGTGAGGAAGAGATAAAAGTAGAAATACCTTGAAAAATAAAATACTATCAAAATACTTCCTTCGTTTAGATAGAGCTTTTTAAGACGGGCTGTTTTTAGAGGTCCCTTAAAATCGTTATAATGATTTATCAAACCATTATCGCAACGCACAATAGGAGCCACCGTTTGTCGGTCGCTAATAACTCTCTGGGGGTATTCTATGAAAAAAAGTACACAGCTCCGTCTGCTGCTGAATCAGAAACAGGCACTCATCGTTCCGGGGGCGCACGACGTTCTTTCAGCTAAACTGATCCAGAAGTACGGCTTCAAAGCCGTGCAGGCGAGCGGTTTTGGCCTGGCAGCAACGATGCTTGGCCTGCCCGATATGGCGTTTTTGTCGTTTGGCGAAATGCTTGAATTGACGCGTAATATCGCTCACGCAGTCGATATTCCCCTGATGGGCGATGCTGATACAGGTTTTGGCAACTCGATCAACGCTATGTTCGTCACGCGTAAGTACATTGAGGCAGGCTGTGCCGGTATGAACATCGAGGACCAAGCGTTTCCCAAGCGCTGCGGCCATCTCGAGGGTAAGACGATCATACCCACGGAGGAGATGGTGCTTAAGGTCAAAGCATGCAAGGACGTCCGTGATTCAATCGATCCAGACTTCGTCATCAACGCAAGGACCGACGCGATTGCCGTTGAGGGCATTGATAAGACAATTGAGCGCGGCAACGCTTATATTGAGGCAGGGGCTGACATGATTTTTGTCGAGGCCCCTCGTACCGTGGACGACATTCGCCGCGCTGTGAAAGAGATTCACGGTCTGGTCAGCATCAACTTTTTGGACATGCTCACTGGCGGTAAGACTCCACTGCTTCCACTTGAGGAAATGCGCGACATCGGCGTAGCACGGATCAGCGTGCCCGTTGGACTGCTCTTCTCCGCCGTCAAGGGCATGACTACATACCTTGAAGCGCTCAGCAACGGCACGTCTCAGGGACAAACTGAGTTGGTGACACCAATGGCAGATTATAAGGAGCTGATCGGCTTCAACACGTTCCGAGAACTTGAGAAGAAATATCTGCCGAAGTTTGTGGACAACAACAATTAAGCGGTTGATATTCTAAGGTTCTGCTGATAAACGAATGTAACTGTGGAGAGGAAAAATACTATGAATATTATTCAGGTAAAAGACAGAGGGAGCTTCTTCGTAGGCGGGCACAAACACACACTGAACGGACTGCCCGCCTCTATGGTCAGCTACACACCTGGCGGAGTCGCATCGAAAATGGATCCGAACGGTGATTATTACGTAGGACAAATGTATGTTCAATATACACGTCTTGCGAATCCTCGTTTCCCGTATCCAATGGTATTATGCCACGGAGGAGGCATAACTGGTGTATGCTGGGAAACTACTCCGGATCTGCGTCCCGGATGGGACACCCTCCTCCTTCGCAAGGGCTACGATGTTTTTGTCTCCGATTCAGTTGAACGTGGGCGAGCCAGCTGGGCACGTTATCCTGAAATCAATCCCGGCCCCCCGATATTTAAAACCTACCAGAACATTTGGGTTAATTTCCGTTTTGGCAGGAAATATCTTGAAACATATGATGGATTGCAATTCCCTGTGGAATACATAGACAACCTCATGAAACAAAACGTTGCCCGTTGGACCACGTCTGACGAATGGACACAGACAGCTATGGATGAGTACATCTCAATGATGAAAGAAGGATGTATTCTGATTGCGCACAGTACGGGATGCCTTTATTCTGTACGGGCTGCTATGAAACATCCTGAAAACGTTAAAGCATGCATTCTCCTCGAACCTGCCCATCTCCCTGACTACGATAAAGAAGATGTGACCGTTCTCAAGGACATCCCCTTCCTTTGTCTCTGGGGTGATTACATCGGACCAGACTATGAGCCGCAGATTCCCTGGACAAAGCTTTCATATTTTACTGATACGCCGACTTTCTTTGATATCTTAAGAAAAGCCGGCGGAAAAGCTGATATCATTGATTTGCCCAAACTGGGCATCCGCGGCAATTCACACATGCTGATGATGGACAGAAACAGCGAGCAGATACTTGAAGTAGCATTAAACTGGCTTGAGCCCTTGCTGAAGTAAAGATACACTATGCTTGCGATTCACAGTGAAATGCCACATTAAAAGTTCGTTTGGGCAATGAAATCACAGCTTTCAGTTGTGGCATATAGCCAATTTATTGTTTTACAACAACATTTTGTTTCGATAGAATCTAGGCGTTTTAGCTAATCGTTAATTCTCGGCCGGAATTAGCATTTTGTTTTATGCATCAGAACGTCATTTTGCCTAGAGAATAAGGAGGATTAACATGAACGCATTATTGACAGATTTAACATGGCTTGGTTTGTTCCTGATCATCGGTCTGGTCATCCGTGAGATTGTGAAGCCTCTGCAGAAGATTTTCCTCTCCGCTTCGATCATCGGCGGTCTGCTGATGCTTGTTCTCGGTCCTCAGGTCTGTAACCTTGTGGTCATTCCCAAGTCATTCGGCGGCTACTCCGGCGCGATGATCCGTTTCATCATGTGTGCCCTGTGCTTCGGTACTAACATCAACAAGGAAAAGCTTCAGTCTTACGGCGACTACATGATGGTCGTGCACAGCGTTTACGGACTTCAGATGGCCTTGGGTCTTCTGATCGGCGCGATTTGCTGCACAGTGTGGACGACTCTTCCGCAGGGTTGGGGCTTCCTCGCTGTTCAGGCTTTCTACGGTGGGCATGGCACTGCTTCTGCTGCTGGCAATGCTTTCGAAGCCGCTAGCAAGATTACCGACTATAAGGATCTGGGCATTGTCATGGCCACCTTCGGTATCATTATCGCCATGACGGTTGGTATGGTTGTTGTCAACATCGGTGTCCGTAAGGGCTGGGCAACCTTTGTGCACGAAGTACAAAAGCAGCCCCCACACTTTTACGGCGGCCTTCTTCCCAAAGAAGAGCAGGCCAGCATTGGTACGTCAAAGACCACAGCAACATCCATCAATGCACTGGGACTCCAGTTCGGCTTTATCCTGATGTCTATGTGGCTGGGTGAGCGCTTCGGCAATATGGTTGTGTCAGTCCTTCCAATGCTTAGCAAGGTTTCCACTCTCGCTTGGGACACTATCGGAGGCGTCATTGGTTGGTATTTCTTAAAACTCATTCGCCTTGATAAGTTCGTCGACAAGAAAACGGTCAACCAGCTTGCTGGACTTGCTCTTGAAATCCTGCTGGTCGGCTCTATGGCAACTCTTAACCTGACAGTGCTTGCCGCTAACATCGTGCCGCTGTGCATCATGACTGCCATCATCTGCGGCATAACGATCATCTGGACGCTGTGGATGGCGAAGATGACCTGCAACGAGCAGTGGTTCGAAAAGGCTCTGATGATCATCGGCCAGTCCACCGGTGCCACCCCCACCGGCATGGCTCTTGTCCGCTCAGCCGATCCCAACTCTGAAGCCTGCTCGCCCGAAGCGCACGGCGTGTATTCCGGTGTTTGCTTCTGGACAGCTTTCTTCACTTCTTTGTTGCCTCCGCTGCTGGCTTCCGGAAATATGAGTGTGACCTATATCGCCGGCATTGTCCAGTTCGTGATTCCCGTCGCCATCGGCTTCCTGATTTTCCGCCCGCTGATGCTGAAGGCCAGGAGAGCCCGCAAACAGCAGGCCTAAGCGTAACCATAAAGCTGAAACTGGCATAGTCAAAAAACAACAGGCATCCGGCCCTTGTTATCGGGCAAGGGTGCCTGTTTCTGTATGAAGGGGGAACTATGGGATACTTAGGAAAAGATATCCGTCTGAACCGGCTGTTCTCTTCCCGGTCTGGAAAGATGGTCACTATCATGTTTGACCACACTATTGCCCGCGGCATCCAGGATGGGCTGATACCGATCCGAAAAAAAATCGCCGAAGCCGCTCTTGCTCGCCCAAGCGCAATGACCATGCACAAGGGGATCGCAGAAAGCTGCTTCGCAGAACACGCGGGAAAAGGAATCTCTCTGATCCTGAAAGCCTCATCTCCCTGCCCCTATTATCCTGCCTACGCAGCTTCAACGGCGGATGTGGAGGAAGCCGTACAGTACGGCGCAGACGCTATTGCGATCGGCTGTATCTTCGGCGGCGCCGACCAGCCCCGGGGCGTGGAAAATGTAGCACGATTTGTCAAAGAGGCTCATCGCTGGGGAATGCCAGTGATTGGACACTTTTATCCTAATGGAGAGCAAATCCCCCGCGAGAATCGCGAAGACTGGCGCAATGTCGCGTATGCTGCCCGCGCTGGCGCTGAACTCGGCGTCGATGTGCTCAAAGTCCATCACAGCGGTGATCCTGACGAATTTGCCAGGATCGTCGAGGCCGTTCCTGCAAGGGTCGTTTTAGCTGGCGGCTCACATCACGGCACTGACATCGCAGAATATCTCCGCATGACTCGAAATGTGATTGACGCCGGAGCCGCAGGTGTTGCTTACGGCCGATTCGTCTGGGAATATAAGCACCCCGCGGCGCTGATCACAGCTGTCAAAGCTATCGTTCATGATAACGCCAGCGTTAAAGAAGCGTTGGAAATCATGAAAGAGTTCGAACAAAGAAATTGCTGTTAAAATGTTTCACCATTAAGGAGGAAGAAAAATGGATACCAAAAAGAAATTAAGAGAGCTTATTGCCAGCGATCAAGTACTGATGGCTCCGTGCGCATTTGACGCACTGTCTGCACGGATCATTCAGGCAGCTGGGTTCCCGATCATCGCTACCACCGGATTTGGCATTCACGGCGCCAAACTGGGCGTGCCGGACAATGGCACGCTGATGTTCAATGAAATGCTGGACACGCTGAGTGCCATGTGCGACGCTGTCGAAGCGCCTGTCATGGCCGACGCAGAAGGCGGCTACGGCAATGCAACGAACACTTATCGCACGATCAAGAGCTTTGAAAAGGCCGGACTTGCCGGTCTGTTTATCGAGGACCAGCAGCTGCCGACCAACTGCCCGTTTTTAAAAGGGACACGCATGATTCCGGTCAACGAAATGATCGGCAAGATCCATGCCGCACTCGACGCTCGCACTGACCCCAACTTCGTCATTGTCGCCCGCACGGAAGGACGCGGCCAGGAAGCAATCGACCGAGCAAACGCCTATCTTGAGGCCGGGGCCGATATGGTCAAGCCGATTCCTCACACCAGAGCAGAGCTAGAACTGTACGCTCGCGAAATTAAAGGTCTTCTGCACCTTGGCTTTACCCCGGGGAAAGACATCAACAGGGGACTGACCGCGGCCGACGCTACCAAGATGGGCTACAGGATCATCACTTTCCCCATGACTGCTCTGTTTGCCGGAGTTAAAGCCATGATGAACGCCATGGTCAAGCTGAAAGAGCTCGGCACTGATGACAGCATGATTGACGATCTGATGACCTTTGATGATTATTTCCACCTTGTGCAGTTCGACCGCTTCAAGGAGATGGACATCAAATACAGCAACGTATAGCAATGCATTAAAAAAAACAAGCGCGTCTGAGTTTATTGCTCAGACGCGCTTTTCTTACTATGACTGTTCTTTGCTGGGAGTAAAAACAATATAATTTTTCTGGTACTGCTCGATAACCGTCGACACAAAAAATTTCATGTATCGCGGCAGTTCACGGTCCTGCCTGTAGACTAGAGATACCGGATGGGCGCTGATTTTATCTTTCAGCGGATAACAGTTCAGGTGCTTCAGCCGATTAGCAGCGTTCAAAGACTGCACCAGTTTAAGAAACATCGCTGGAATAACTGTTACGGCCATTCCCTCCAGCGCCATCTTCAGCTTTATCTCAATGTCGTCGCACGACAGAATCATCCGCAGGTGTATGCCTTTATCTTTTAAATATGAATGGATCGACTGATCTGTCACGCCTCGCTGAACATTTCTCATAAACGGCAGACGGGTAAATTCTATTAAATCCACCCCCCTGTCAAAGCGCAGCTTGCATTCCGGAAATTCCTCAGGAAAGGCTTTTGCCATCAGGTCGTCAGAAATGACAAGCAACAGCAGTTCTTCATTAAATTTGATCTGCTGAAGTCGGCCGCCAACCGGCGGACAAACCGCGAATAAAAAATCGATATTTCCAGCTTCCACTTGAGATATCAAATCAGCCGTCATCCCTGTTACTATTTTGAGTTCCACATTAGGGTAGATGTTATAAAACACCGGATATACATAGCGCAGCAGTTCCTTGACGCGCCCCGCAGAACCGCCAAACACGATCTGACCAGCCTCCAGAGATGACATCTCGGTCAGTTCCATCCGCATATTAGCGGTAATATTTTGAAGCTGACGTGCATACTGCAATACAATATTTCCGGCGGGTGTAAGCTCGAGCTTCGGTTTTCGCTTGAACAGCGCACAGCCATGCGCTTCTTCAAGTTTTTGCAGATACTTGCTCAGACTTTGCTGCGAAACAAACGCTCGTTGCGCAGCTTTGCTGATATTTAACTCTTCGGCAATTAGAATGAAATAGTCATAAGCATCAAACATAAAAAGCCCTACTTTGACAGAGAATCAAAAATGATAAAGTTCTTCTCATACTGCTCGCAGAGAAGTCTGATAAAAGCCTGCGTATAAGCCGGCATGTGCTGATCGTTTTTGTACACGATCGAAATCCGATTGCGCTCCTGATTATCCTGAAGCGGAAAGTAGTTTATGAAATGAGCAGGATCTCGTGCGTTCATGTCGTTGATCACGGAACGCAGCATCGCGACAAAAAAGCAGGCTCCGCATCCTTTCTGCACGATTTCCAACTGTGTCTCGCCGTCCTCAACGATAAGTATTTGGTTAAGATTCGTTATGTGATGCTTGATCAGATACGCGTCAACTGACATTTTCAAATGACTGTTTCTGGAGTTGAACATAAAAGGCACATGACTGAACTCCTGAAGGTCAACCCCCCGGGAAAAACGAAGCTTACAGTCAGGAAATTCATTTGGAAAAGACTGCATCAGCATTTCATCGGATATGGCAACATAAAACTGTTCTTCGTCCAGCAGGATCTCTTTGAGATCAGGCGTGACCCCAGGCTGAATTCCCAAAAGCACATCGACAGTTCCGTTGGACACGAGGCCAAGAGTATCAACAGTCAGCCCCATGCGGGCATCGACAGACACTCGTGGATACATTTTATGAAAAAGAGGAAATACTGTAGGCAACAGGCGCATCATGCGTCCCATTGAAGAGGCAAATACGATCCTGCCTGTATTCAAAGCGTCCAGTTCTTCCAATTCCATTTTCATGTTGGCTGAAATCGTTTTCATCTGCCGGATTCTCCGCAGGGCGATTTCACCCGCGGGCGTCAGCGAAAACTGCGGGCGGCGGTAGAACAGGGGCGTGCCAAGCTCATCTTCAAGGTGCTTCAGATATTTGCTGAGATTTTGCTGTGAAGTATAAGCTTTCTTTGCTGCATGGCTGATGTTCAGTTCCTCAGCAATGAGTAAAAAATAATCATAATCGTTTTGCACTCTTCTCCCCCCATAGCCCGTCAGGATGCCCCTGACAAAGAATTTTACTTGAACTTCTGCGCAAAGATTACAACTGATGGTTGAAAAAGTCAACGAATTAACAACTATCGGTTGTAGACGTAAAATTATTTGGTGTTTTACAGATATTAATTATCAAATTATGATAAGCATATCGTCGTGGGGTCTATGTTTTTACCAAGGGGGCTTTTCTGTTGCGTTATTATCTGGGAATCGACAATGGCGGCACCGCTGTCAAAGCAGTGCTGTTTGACGAAACCGGCTCTGTTGTCTCGCAAGCAAGGGAAAATATGACCGTTGAAATCCCCAAGCTGCACTGGGCTGAGCGCGATATGGAAGAGCTGTGGAAAGCAAACTGCGCAGTTATACGCGAAACGCTCCGCTCAGCAAATGTCGATGCAAACGATATCAAAGCAATATCTTTCTCTGGACACGGCAAGGGAACGTACCTCGTCGATGCTGACGGAGCTCCTGTCAGAAAAGGCATTCTGTCTTCCGATACTCGAGCCTGGGCCTATCAAAAACAATGGCAGGATTTTGGCACGGCAAAAAAACTCTCCGAACGCAGCCTTCAGGGCATTATGGCTTGCCAGCCGCTGTGTCTTCTTCGCTGGCTCAAAGAAGAAGAGCCTGAAAGCTACAGGAAGATTCGCTGGGTCCTTGGCGTGAAGGATTACATCCGCTTACGCATGACCGGCGCTCCTTATGCGGAGATTACGGATTTTTCCGGCTCTGGGCTGGTAAATTTGCATACAGGAAATTATGATCCGACGATCCTTTCACTTGCAGGCATTCCCGAGATGAAAGAATGTCTTCCCCCTCTAATAGGCTCGTCAGACAGTGCCGGAAGAGTTTCGGCCGCCTGCGCAAGAGAAACCGGCCTTGCGGAAGGAACGATCTGCGCAGCTGGATTATTTGATATCGATGCCTGTGCCCTCGGCATGGGCGTGCTGGATGAGAATAATCTCGCGGTAATCGCCGGAACATGGGGCATCAATGAATATATCGCCCAAGCCCCGGTAACCGACGGCTCCGTTGCCATGAACTCTTACTACTGCCTTCCGGGCTGGTATCTGCTGGAAGAAAGCAGTCCAACTTCCGCATCAAATTTTGAATGGTTTGTGCAGAAGTTTGTACGACCTCTCTGGCAGACCGAACATCCCGATGGTGAAGACCTCTACAGTTTTGCGGTTCGACTCGCGTCAAGCCTAGAGAATAACGAGACGATGCCAATATATCTGCCTTATCTCTATGGCAGTCCCACGAATGCAAAGGCTTTAGGGTGTTTCGCAGACCTTTCCGCATCACACACGATCGCTCACCTAACTCGCAGTGTTATGGAAGGCATTGCTTTCTGCCACAGATATCAAGTTGAAAAGCTTCTGCGTTCTAAAAAAACGCCTCCCAGAGCCATTCGTCTGAGCGGCGGTGTATGTAATTCTCCATTCTGGGTTCAAATGTTTGCGGATATTCTGGAAATGCCAATTGAGCTTTCCGAGTGTCCTGAAAGCGGCGCTTTAGGTTGTGCCCTCGCTGCCGCTGTCGCCTGCGGAGACCGGAAAGACCTTGCCACAGCTGTCCAGTCGATGGTCAAGATCACAAAGACAGTCATTCCAGACCCTGTAAAATTTATGCGCTACCGTGAACGGTACGCAAGATATCTTCATATTTCTCAGAAAAGCAGCGCATTTTGGGAATAGAAAACTGAACTATGGATCGGTCAGTGTACACCGTTTAGCACTCGATATCCAGGAAGTGTGAGCGGTTGTAGATGACATAAAATCATAAGAAAGGAAGAGCATGGTCCAGTTATTTGGACCATGCTGGGGTGTCGCTATGCCAGGACGTTTTAAAGAGTACTTTGTCAAATCCTCAGATCCTTACGAAAGAGGTCTTCAGCATGGACGTCAGGCAGCTGCCGAGATTATCAGCACGCTGCCGGCTTACCAAAAGCTTTTTACCCAGAAAGGGCTGAGCTGGGAAGAGATCAAAGCTTCTGCCATGTGCTACGAACCCTATTTACGCAAAAAAGGTATGAGCGATCTTCTCGAAGAAATCCGCGGAATCGCAGTCGGCTGCGGCCTTTCTTTTGAGGAAATCATGGTCTTGAATGTGCGCTATGAACTAATGAAATGCCCTAAGCCGTTCTCATCAGGCATCGGATTTGGTGACGTTCCTGAATGCACTGGCTTCCTGGTGCTTCCGGAAGCTTCTAAAAATCATGAAACAATCAGCGGACAGAACTGGGACATGCTCAATTTTTGTTTGGATACATCTTATATCCTTCATATTGACGAAGAAAACGGAACGAGGGTCGTTGCAGTCTGCGAGCCCGGTCAGCTCCTGAAAAACGGCATGAACAGCCACGGAGTTTCCAATACCGGCAATAACCTGGTCAGCACAAAGGATACGGGGGAATATGACAGTACACCTCTGACGTTCCTTCGTCGCCGCCTCCTGCAGCAGAAGACATTTGAAGAAGCTGAAAAGCTTATACTCAACTCTACCTTTAGAGTTTCAATGAATTCGATGATTGCATCCAAGGAAGGCAAAGCCTGTGACTTCGAGATTACTCCGGATGGAATCTCTCAGCTTTACCCTGAGAAAGGCGTTCTTGGACATGGCAATGACATTACGTCGCGTCCGGATATCGATGCCGACAGTCTCAAGCACCCATCCGTACCGGATGGGAAGCATTTCCGGGGCCAGAGGCTTCATGCACTGCTGCTGGAAAAAAGCGGCGTCATCGACGAACATACTCTTCAGACCGCGTTGAGCGATCATCATGGTTTTCCGCTTTCCGTCTGCAATCACGAATTTGAAGATCGTGAGCACGGGCGCACGCTCCAGACTCTTTCCTCAGCGATTTATCTTCTGGACCGCGGCTATGCGCTGATTTGCAAAGGCAATCCCTGCTGCGGAGAATACGTCAGATACGAATGCTGAGCGTTCTCATATTTTAAGAAAGGAACGCATGGCTGTTATGAACAGCCATGCGCATAATAAAAACAATGAGATGCCGACTGGGACTTTATGAAAAGGCAACGTCGTCCAAGCTCACATGGGAAAAGAGATTGGCTTTTGCCCGAGACGCTGGTTTCGACTATGTCGAGATGAGTATTGACGAAACGGAAGAAAGACTTTCACGACTGATGATGACGCACGGAGAACGGTTGGCGTTCCTCCGTCTAGGAAATGAAATTGGAACATCTGTTGAAAGTTTTTGCTTATCCGGCCATCGGAAGTTCCCTCTGGGCAGTTCTGATCCGGAAATTCGGCGGCGAGCAATGGAAATCATGGAACGGGCTATCGTGCTGGCCTATGATCTAGGCGTCAGAACTATCCAGATCGCCGGTTATGATGTGTATTATGAACCTTCGACCGCAGAGACTAAAAAATGGTTCGAGGAAAACCTCCTCAAAAGCGTTGAAACAGCGGCCGAATGGGGAGTGACTCTCGGCTTTGAGACGATGGAAACCCCGTTCCTCAATACCGTCAGAAAATGTATGCATTATGTAAAACGCGCCGCTTCTCCGTGGCTCACGGTATATCCTGATTCCGGCAATATGATGAATGCAGCCGTGAGTGAAGGGCATGACGTTCTTGATGATTTGCGCAGCGGCGCTGGACACCTTTCTGCAATGCATTTGAAAGAAACGGTGCCTGGCAAGTTCAGGGAAATTCCCTTTGGTACCGGGCATGTGCCGTTTGTTTCCATCATTTCGGAAGCGGAAAAACTTGGCGTGCGCCGTTTTACCGCTGAACTGTGGTGCACCGACGAGAACACGTGGCAGCAGGCAGTTTATCACGCCCGCGACTTTTTAGGCGGAAAGCTCGAAGAAGCCGAACGGGCACAAAAATACGCACAGTAAAAATTGAAGGAGGAGTATTCATGATTCGTTCAACAACCTGCCCCTGGGCTGGGACATTTCCTGTCGGCAAAGACATTATCTACTGCGACCTGACGCTGAGAGAGGGGGAACAGTCCCCTGGCGTTACGTATACCGCAGAAGAAAAGTTTGAGCTGATCCGCCGCCTTGACGACCTGGGAATCGGTCAGATCCAGCTGACGACTCCCGGGCTCAACCCCACTGTACTGGCCATCGACAAGAAAATCTGCGAGATGGGGCTGAAAGCAAAAACTGAAATCATGACAGCCGCCCAGCTTCCCACCTGGAAAGAGCAGATCGACGCTGCAAACGCTTGCGGCCCAGATATTATCCACGCTGGCTTCGAGGTCAGCCAGTACAATCAGAAGGTTTGGAACGAAGAAGTCAAACAGAATACATTAAAGCGCATTACAGAAGTAACAGAATACATCAAGAGCACCGGCAAACTCGTCAATATCAGCTTTACTGATGCTACGCGCGCTGAATTCACCTTCCTGCTTCAGTGCGTCGAGCAGGCAGCCAAGGCCGGAGCGAATCGCATCCGCATTGCCGACAGCTTTGGCGTTGCCACCCCGGAATCGTTCTATGAAATCATTTCCAATGCTGTGCGCATCGCTGCCCCCTATGGATGCAAAATCGGCGCGCACTGTCATAACGATTTTGGTCTGGCGCTTGCATGCTGCATCAGCTGCATCAAGGCAGGCGCAACTCTCATCGACGTGTGCGCCAACGGCCTTGGTGACCGTGCCGGCAACGTGTGCCTTTTCGAGCTGATGGTCACGCTTGAGACGCTTTATAAAATTCCTACAGGCATGAAAACTGAAAAAATCATGGAACTTGCCAAATTTGTTGAACAGATTTCCGGCATTCCCATTCCTGTCAGCAAACCCTTTGTCGGAGCAAATGTTTTTAAAGAAGAAGCAGCTTCTCATGCCATTGAGCAGTTCATGCGTCCTGTGTATGGCAGAAGCATCGTTCCCTCTGACATCGGAGCCAAACTTGGAGTTATTTACGGCAAGTACACCGACGAAACTGTCATCCGTCTGACCGCGGAGGCAGCTGGACGCAATGTGCCTGAAAAGTTTTATCCCGAGATCCTGAAACAGCTCTATGTTGCGGCTGAAGCCAAAAAGGGCGTGCCGCTGTACGAGGAAGACTTCTGGGCAATCGTTGACAAAGTTATGGCTTAAGCCATTAAAAGGAGAATGTATGATGAGAGTTCGCAGATCACTTGTATGGGTTAACGGCTACGATATGGACAAGCTCAAGGCAGCGATCGACAGTGAATGTGATACGATCGTCCTTGATCTGGAGGATGGCGTTACCGTTCCTCAGAAAGCTGAAGCCAGAAAAAAGACCTTTGACGCGCTGAAAAACTGGGACTTCAAGGGGAAAGAACGCGCTGTCCGTGTGAATGGCATGGACACGCCCTTTTTCAAGGACGACCTTGAGGTGCTGGAAGCGCTGCCCGATGCTGTTCGTCTTCCCAAATGCGAAACAGTCGAATACGTTCTGGCTATGGACAAGATCCTTGGCGACCTTGAAAAGAAGCACGGTCTGCCGGAAAATTCGATCGAAATTATTCTCATGATCGAAACTCCTCTTGGTATCATGAACTGCTACGACCTAGCTCGCTGCTGCAAACGAGTAACTGCAATGGGAGTCGGCATGGAAGATCTCACTGCATCCATGCAGGTCACCAGAAATTATGAGCTTCGCTCACAGGATCTGCTGTACGCGCGCCAGAAGATGATTCTTTCCTGCAAAGCTGCCGGCGTGCAGGCTATCGATTCTGGAGTCCTGTTCAACGGTGACTTGGATTTCTACTATCAGGACTGCCTGAACGATAAACGCGATGGCTTTGAAGGCCGTTCAGTCGGCGACCTGAACCATATTCCCCTTGTCAACAAAGCGTTCAGCCCGTCCGAAAAGGAAATTGACTGGGCAGAGCGAATTATCAAAGCCTATAACGAAGCAACTGAAAAAGGCCAGTCAGATGTTTATGTCGATGGCAAATACGTGGACCCGCCTGTAGTTGCTAAAGCAACGCTAATTATGGACCGCAAGCGCCGTATTGAAGAAAAGTCAAAGAAGTAGGAAGCAGACGATGAAACTTAGAAGAACTCTTCTCTGGGTAAACGGCAACGATACCAAGAAGCTGCGCGAAGCCATCGATCACAGCAATGCAGATGTCATCGTTCTTGAACTGGAAGACATGTGTCCTGCCTGCGATAAGATTAAGGCCAGAGAAACTGCCGCCGATGTGCTGAAGAACTGGGATTTTAAGGGCAAAGAACGCGGCGTGCGCATCAATGGGCTTGATACGGAATGGGGGCGTCAGGACCTGGAAGCCATTTTGCCCTCTGTGCCCGATGTCATCCGTTTTCCCAAATGCGAAACAGTTGCCGACGTCATTGGCATCGATGCGATCCTCACGCAGTTTGAGCTGACTCATGGACTGCCTCGCAATCGGATTGAACTTATTCTCATGCTGGAGACCCCTCTGGGACTGCGCAACGGTTACGACATGGCTAAAGCCAGCAAACGCGTCACAGGTTTGGGATTCGGTGCAGGCGACTTTACCTGCGCCCTGAATGTCGATCGCGACCTTACAGTGGGCAGCACGCAACTTCTTTATACCAAGCAAAAACTGGCTATTGATGCACATGCCGCCGGCGTGCAGGCGTTCGATACCACCATTGTCTGCCGTCCCGATCAGATGGAACGAATGAATGAGTTTATTCGTGAAGACACTCGCAACATACGGCAAATGGGCTTCAGCGGCCGTTCAGTGTCAATGATGCCGCAGATCGATATCATCAATTCTGTTTTCGCTCCTACGGCTGATGACGTGGCTGCTGCCCACCGCATCATAGACGGTTATGCGGCAGGGCTGGCTGCGGGGCAAAGCGAGATCTGGGTTGACGGCAACTTCCTTGATCCGCCGATTATCGACAAAGCGCGACGCACGATCGAACTTGCCGATATGATTATTGCCAGACATGGCACATTGGTCTGAAATAAAATTATAAAGGAGACTACTACGATGAGTAAAAAAGTAATTATTTGCGCAGAAGAATCAGCCGTACACCTGAAAAATCAAATCGTTCCTTTTTTGAAAGAAAAGGGATATGACTATACAGACGCAACAGATAACGATCACATGAGCTATACGCAAGTGGGGAGTGTAATCGGCCAAGCAATATCATCTAAAGCGTATGATTTTGGCATTGTTATTTGCGGTTCCGGTATGGGAGTAAACCTCGTCGCCAACCGTTATTCGGGCGTATACTGCGGTCTGTGCGAGAGCCTCCATACGGCAAAGATGGCGCGTACGATTACGAATTGCAATGTACTTGCCCTGGGCGGCAACATTGTTGCGTATGATCTGGCTAAGCGCATGGTCGAAGCCTTCCTTGACACTGATTTCACCGAAGGATTTGACTCGCAGGAAGCCGCAGGGCTGAAAACGTATTACGCCGAGATGGAGCAGATCAACGCGGAAACACACAAATAAACCCGCTATTTCATTTTCATTGACATAGAATTTTATCGAATTAGAACTGCGCGAGTAATTCCTGTCTTTTCGAAAGGGAGATACGTTATGAGCAAATCAGTGATTGAAGCAGGCAAGGGAATCCTAGGAATCGAGCTGGGGTCCACGCGAATCAAAATGGCATTGATCGACGAGGATTATCGTGTCATCGCTTCTGGCAGCCACGCTTGGGAAAATCATTACGAAAGCGGCATCTGGACTTACCCTCTCCAAGAAGTTCGTTCAGGTCTTCAAGACTGCTTTGCCAGTCTGCAGGCGGATATACAGAAAAATTACGGTCTCCGCTTATCGAGACTCCAGGCTATCGGTGTCTCCGCAATGATGCATGGCTATCTTCCTTTCGATAAGGACGGGGAACAGCTCTCTCCCTTTGTCACATGGCGAAATACGAATACAGAACAAGCTGCAGAGATTTTAAGCAATAAATTTGAAGTCAATATCCCTTTGCGATGGAGCATTGCCCATCTCTATCAGCAAATTCTGAACCAGGCAGAGCATATTTCCCGACTTTGCTTTTTCACGACTCTTTCCGGTTATGTACATTGGCTTTTGACCGGAGAAAAGGTTCTCGGAATAGACGATGCCTCTGGAATGTTTCCTATTGATGCAACAACGGGCACATGGCTTGCCTCTGCTGTTAAGACGTTTAACAGCTTGACGGAAGAATACGGCTATCAATGGAAATTGGAAGAAATACTCCCGCGCGTACTGAAAGCCGGCGAATACGCTGGCTCACTGACAATGCAGGGAGCCAGGCTTCTTGACCCCAAAGGAGACCTTCAGCCAGGAGTACCGCTTTGTCCTCCCGAAGGTGATGCAGGAACAGGAATGGTCGCGACAAACAGCGTTGCTGAAGGGACTGGCAATATTTCTGCAGGAACAAGCGTTTTTGCGATGCTGGTGCAGGAAAAGCCGCTGTCCCGAGCTTATCGCGAAGTTGATCCCGTCATGACGCCAGATGGAAAACCAGTGGCCATGGTTCATTGCAACAACTGCACTTCAGATATTGACGCTTGGGCTTCTATGATGGCCCAATTTGCCAGTGAAAGCGGCCATCCCATGACGCATGGAGAGGCCATAGCCGCAGTATTTAAAGCAGCTCGTAAAGGAACACCCGACTGCGGCGGCATTATAAATTACAATCACTTTGCCGGTGAGCCGATTGCAGGCACGGTTTCTGGAGTCCCAATGGTGCTGCGCCGGCCTGATGCTGATTTTACATTTGCTAATTTTTCCCGTTCTCTTGTCTTTGGTGCAATTGCTGGCATACGCTTTGGCACAGAACTGCTGGAAACGCAGGAACATCTGAAAATCAAAAAACTTTATGCTCACGGCGGTTTCTTCAAGACACCGATCGTCGGTCAGGAAATTCTGGCTGCCGCCTTAAACGTTCCTGTTACAGTCAATGAAAGCGCAGAACTGGGCGGGCCGTACGGAATGGCCTTGCTTGCCGCTTATATGATAAAAAAAGAAAGCGCTGGCAAATTGGAGCGCTTTCTTGCCAAAGAAGTTTTTTCTGCTGCAACAACGGTGACTCTGCCCCCTGATCCCGTGCTTCGCGACGGTTTCAACGATTTCTTCAGCCAATATAAAAAAGGAATGCCTGCAGAGACTGCCGGGGCAGCAATTTTGAAATGCTGAAAATGGAGAGACGATAAAATGCTTGATGAAATAAAAGAACAAGTATTTCAAGCAAATATACAGTTAGTAAAATTTAATCTTGTAATTTTGACATGGGGCAATGTCTCGCAGATTACCTCTGACCGCAAATATGTCGTCATCAAACCCAGCGGTGTGCCTTATGAGTCGATGACTGCTGATCAAATGGCAGTTACTGATCTTGATGGTCACGTAGTTGACGGCAACTTGCGGCCGTCGTCGGATCTTTTAAGTCATCTTGAGATATATAAAGCTTTTCCTGCAGTGCACAGTGTCGTTCATACACATTCACCTTGGGCAGTCGCTTGGGCCCAGGCAGAAAGGGATCTGCCATGCTATGGAACAACCCACGCCGATACATTTTACGGCACTGTTCCATGTACACGGACACTCACAGCTGAAGAGGTTTCAAACGGCTATGAGATCAATACCGGCAAGGTGATCGTAGAAACGTTTAGAAAACGCGGGCTCGATCCCGACGCTGTTCCTGCCGTACTGGTGTCCAAGCACGGTCCCTTTGTCTGGGGAAAGAATACAGCCAAAGCAGTAGAGACTGCGCTGATTCTTGAAGAAACTGCAAAAATAGCGTTGCTCACGCAACAAGTCAGACAAGACGTTGCCATAGCCCCTGATTACCTGTTGGATAAACATTATCTAAGAAAACACGGGCTAAATGCATATTATGGTCAGGAGCATAATGTTTGAAGATGTTTCTGAGCTGTTGAAAAAAATCATTCATTTTTCAAAGCTATGCCACCGTCTGGGATATGTTGGCGGCAGCAGCGGCAATGTTTCTTTTCGCAGCGGTGAATCTATGTGGATATCGAATACGGGCACAATGCTTGGAGAGCTCTCGGAAGACGACTTCTCATGCGTAGAAGTAATCTCTGGAACTGTACTCCGCGGCAGAACCCCTTCTAAGGAGCGAGAGATCCATCGTTTGGCCTATGCCAGGCGCCTTGATTGCCATGCAGTGCTCCATCTCCATCCGGTCGACTGCATAGCCGCAGGGATCCTCTTAGGACCTAAAACAGAGCTTCCATTCTATGTGCCCTCACACTTCATTAAACTTGGAACGGTGCATCAGACAGGCTTTTATAAGGCGGGCTCTCTGCAACTAGCCCAAGAATGCAGCGTTCTTCTTCAGAATGAAAACGCTGCCCTGCTCTACCGTCATGGTACGGTAACTCTTGGAAACAGCATCGAAGAAGCTTTTATGAGATCAGAATATCTTTTAGAAGCGTGTCGTCTTCATTTAAAATTCCAAGGGGCTCATGCAATGTCAGAAGAGGAACTTGCCGATTATAAACAAGCGCCTACTGATGTTTTCATTTCCAAGGATGAGGATGGGATGCGATCATGCAGTTAAGCTTTACATCTGTTGGAAAACTGACGCGGATAAACAGAATATTTCGCGAAGATGGAAAGGCAACGATGGTTGCCATCAACCAGGGAATCACCATGGGACCGCGTGATGGGATCGAAGACGTTGGAAAAATCATCAGCCAGCTCCTTCCCGAACACCCAGATTCCTTTACAATCCATCGCGGTGCCGCTTGTCAATACGCTGATCTCTATGCAGGAAAAGCTGCTTTGATTCTAAAAAGCACAAATCGCACGCAGTTTTTTGGTCCCGATGAGATTCAGCTTTCTCAGGTTGAAGATGCCGTCGCTCTTGGAGCAGACGCAATTTCTGTTGGACTGACTTTATGCGATCCTAATGAACAAGAAACGCTTCAGATGGTTTCGAAAATCATTTCCGCTGCCGAAAAATACGGCATGCCAACCGTTGCCCACGCTTATCCCAGCGGTTCTCTGATCAAGTCTGAAGAGCATCACAGCGAAAAATATGTAGGCTATGCCGTCAGGGTCGCAAAAGAGCTTGGCATCGATATTATTAAAACGTATTGGACGGGCGATCAGGAAAGTTTTGCACGCATTGTCTCCTATGGCTCACCATGCAAGGTCGTCATTTCTGGCGGTCCTAAATGCAACACGCTAAGAGAATGTCTTTCCATGACATGGAGCGGCATGCAGGCTGGAGCTGATGGAATCACGTATGGAAGAAATATTTGGCAGCATGACTGCCCTGCAGCAGTCTTGAGAGGTCTCAACGCAATCATTCACAGCCAGGCAACGGTCGATGAAGCTATGGACATTGCCAGTGAATGTGCTGGGAAAACCTTGCTTTGATCATGAAAGGAATGCGTTATGGCTATTCTCAACGTGAAAAATGAACGGAGCATCGATGTGATTGCCATGGGACGAGCCAGTGTTGATCTTGTCCCGGATTCGTATGGATCAACACTGACCGAGCATCATTATACAAAATTCCTCGGAGGATCTCCTGCTAATACTGCTGTATCGATGACACAGCACCAGATACGCACTGGTTATATCGGCAAAGTCGGAACTGATATTCCTGGCGATTATCTGATCGGTTATATGAAATCTAAAGGCATCGATACGTCTCACATTGCCAGAAGTGCCGATCCTGCTGTGCGGACGGGGATGTCGATCGCGGAACTGCTCGCTCCCAACGTTAAGCGGAGCAACCTCTACCGTTCCAACGTGGCGGATCTTTATATTTCTCCCGATGAAATGGATGAAGATTACATTGCATGTGCAGGTGTTCTTTTAGTGTCCGGTGCGTCTCTGTCAGAATCACCCGCAAGAGAAGCCGTCTTTCTTGCAATCGAATATGCAAAGCGCAACTGTGTTCGCGTCATCCTTGATCCGGATTATCGTGCGCAGTCATGGCAGTCTGAAAAGACAGCTTCTATCTATTACACACTGGCCATGCAGCAGTGCGACGGTTTAATCACTACCAGAGAAGAGATGGACGTCTTGAACTGTGCCTATTCACAGCAAGCAATCGATGATCAGACAGCAGCGCAACAATGCCTGAATCATGGACTCTCGTTCGTTATTATCAAACACGGTGAAGACGGCTCGGAAGGTTTTCTTTCCGACGGCACTCATGTGCATCAGGATGCATTTCCCAGCCGGGTCATATCTCTTCAGGGAGCCGGAGATTCATACAGCGGAGCATTTATGAGCGAAGTCATTCGTGGCAAGGAACTGCCGCAAGCCATGGAGTATGCTTCTGCCTCCGCTGCACTCACAGTTTCCGGACGCAGCTGCTCAGAACATATGCCATCGCGCAAGATGACTGAAGAATTTATGAGTTTGTGCAAATCTGGAAGAGCTTCAGAGTGGATTTTCTGGGAATAAGGAGCGTCTATTATGCTTAATTTGACGATGATTTCTGATGATTTGACTGGAACAGTAGACTGTACTTCTCTTGCCTGCGGGTGTACTCCAGAAGTGAAGGTGACTGTCTGCACTGATGGAAAAGTCAAAGTTTTCGAAAGGACTCAAGAACGCGAAATTGTTGCGTTGAACCTTTCGTCCCGCACAGTACCCGGAAATGTATCGTATCAATGGACTTATAACGCTGCATTGCTGTACAAGAACAAACCAGAAAATCTGATTTTCAAAAAAATGGATACGGGGTTTCGCGGCAATGCAGGTTATGAAATCGAAGGAATTTTTGACGCTCTCGGCAAGAATCTGTGTTTTATCCTTGACCACATTGAGATGCGAAAGACTTTTACGCTGTACGGACATCAATATGCAGGAGGTCAGATTCTCAGCAAGTCAGCTTTTGCCCGCGATGATAAGCTGAAAGCCCCTAAAGAGTCTTATATCCCAGCTATACTGGCCAAGCAAACCAGCATTCCTGTTGGTCACGTTGATATCGACGCGGTCAAAGGCGGAGATTTGCTCGGTGCGGTTAAAGCTCAGATAGAAAAAGGCAAACAGATTATCGTTTTCGACGCAATCACTACCGCAGATGGCCTGCATGTTGTCAAAACACTTCAGCCCGTATACCCGGACGTTCTCTGGGCCGGTTCTACAGGTATCGTCGAAGCGTTGATCACCTATCTTTACGGTCCAGTCATCCTGCATCCTAGAAAATCTGTAAAAGAGCGCAGCATTGGCTTTTCCGGCACCGCATATCAGATGAGCATGGATCAGATTGATTATGCAAAAGAGCACGCAGATCTTATGATCGTACCGCTTAATATCGACCGCATTATGAGTGGCCAGAAAGAGCAGACATTTTCTGAATGTATTAACGTTTACCTAGCAGCCAATCGGGCCGGGAAAAATGTTATCATGAAACCAGCAGTTTCTCCGAACAATCCCTATACAAATAAACAGATAGCTGACACCATTATGAGCTGTTATGCCGAAATATCTAAGGAAATTTGCCGTCAGGCTGATTTCGATCGTATCCTCATTATCGGCGGAGAGACCTCTCAGGCTATTTTCCGCGCTTTGGACGTCAACGTCCTGTCGATGCAGGAACCCCCAGAGATCGGTGCCGGCGAAGGCATCGTGGGAGACGGTTTGATCAAAGGGAAAAAATTTGTGCTTAAGGGCGGTTCCACAGGTGACATCTATTCGGTTATCCGGATGCTTGGTCTTTGGGATACGCCAATCAAATAACAAGGAGTGGATAAATATGGCAACAATGAAGGATCTGCTTGAAGCAGGCAAACAGGGCAAAAAATCGATCGGCACTTATATGATGACGCCGGCTCCTTTTATCATTGAAACGATGAAAGCCGCAGGCTTCGACTTTGTTATCCTTGATCTTGAACACGAAAGAATGACTCTTACGGAAGTCATGCAGATGATCTACGTCTGTGATGCCTGCGGTCTGGCAACTCAGGTTCGCGTTCCCAACGTGTCTGAAGAATACATGAAAAAGGCTCTGGATATTGGCGCGTCGTGCGTCAAAGTTCCTGATGTGCGTACAGTTGAAGACGCTAAAAACATGGTCAAATGGTGCAAGTATCCACCTCTCGGTCATCGCGGCGCCTGCCCCTTCGTCCGTGGTAACGGTTATGGGACAAACCGTGAAAACTGCTACAAGGAAGCCAATGAAAAAACTGTGATTTCCGCCCTGATTGAAGGTCCGGAAGGAATCGCCAACATGAAGGATATCATTGCAGTTCCCGGCATTGACTGCGTTTCCATTGGACAGGTTGACCTTTCCGTCACTCTCGGGGTCCCGGGACAGGTATTCCACGAAAAAGTCATCAATGCTGTTCTCGAAGCTGCTGATGCATGCCTTGCGAATGGCAAACAGCTTTCCGTACAGGTAGCGCGTCCAGAAGATCTCAAACTTTACAAAAATCACCCCGCTATTACTCAAATTCACACCGATACACCGCCTGCTCTTTTCTATAATGCCTGCAAGTCCCTGTGCGACGGTATTCGTGCCTGCTGCTAATCTATACAACTTAAAACAATCCTATAAATCACTTCCCGCCCATCAAGCAGGACCCCGCAGCTTTCGCCGCGCTCTGCGAGCCGGCGAATAAAGTCGTCGTTCTCGCCCCGGGCGAGAGCGTGGAGCTGTAGTTCATTCGTCAAAAACGAGCCGCTGTCTGGTACAAATCCCAGACGGCAGCTCGTTTTTTGTCTAAGTGTTCCACGCAGAACTGATACTCTTTCGCGATAAAAAAGTTCATCGCCCGGCAGTCGCCGCCTTACAGGCGCCACGCCGTCTCATGCGTTTTTCGACGCGCCTTACGGCTCTATAAAACGGCTGGAAGATCGTTAGCCGTTTTAACGAAAACTCGTACGAATATGACGCTCCTGTCGAAAACTCCATCCGAAAAATTCGTAATTCCGACAATGCACGTTTGGAACTTTTGAGGTATACTTTTGACACAGCAAAAAAACAGCACATGATCGGGACTGGCCGAGCGTCTTCCCGTTATCAGAAAGGAATGATGACCATGAAACTGACGCGCATGATGATGACTTCGCTCCTGATGGGATCCTTTATCTTCTCAACGCCGCTTGCTGTTCTGGCTGCGCCGCAGCCGCCGAAGCAGTCGGCCCGCAAGCCTTCTGCCAGACCGCAGAAGCCCGCTCCTCAGCCCCAGAAGCCGCAGGCAAACAAGCCCGCTCCCCAGCCCCACAAGCCGCAGGCAAACAAGCCCGCACCTCAGCCTCAGAAACCTCAGCCGAATAAGCCGGCTCCGCAGCCTCAGCCAGTGCGCCCCGCTCCCCAGCCGGACAAACACGCTCCCCAGCCGCCGCATCGCAACCCGTCAGCGCCTCAGCAGCATCACTCACCGGCGCCGCAGCCTGAGTACCATCACCGGCCCGAACCGCCCCGCCACAGCAGTCACAAAAAGAGCAGCAGTGATGACGCTCTCAAAGTCGGCGGCGCGCTCCTCCTTCTCGGCTTGATCGTCGGCGCGACTGCGAACAATACTGATTGATACAGCTTCTATTTTTGAACAATCAAACAGCGTGAGCCGCTGCAAACAAAAAGCAGCACTGCCCCGCTCCTTTCTCCGTACATAAAAAAGACGCCCGTACCATGCGGGCGTCTTTTTTTGTGCGTCCGTCATGTTCCATGAAGAACATGGCGGGTTATTTTTTCTCTTCGTTCGTCTTGGGCACGATCTGTACGCTCTGGATGACGGCTTCGCCGTGCCAGATGCGCACTTTTGCGCGCAGAGTTCCGTTCTGCGCAGTCTGCTCCAGCGCGCGGCCGGTGTTCTCGCGAACATAATAGCGGCGCATGTTCGTGCCGTAGTCCATCTCGGCCTTCTGCGGGCCGCCGATCGTCTGGCCCAGGTATTTGACGCGGCCCTTCAGCGCCGGTTCGCGCTTGAGCTTCGGTGTGACGCGCTCCGGGATCCACAAACCTTCGGGCCCCGGTGCCAGCGTCACGTACCATTCGCTGCGACGTTTGGCGGCCTGCTCGGGGGTGCCGCCCCTTTCCGGCTGAAACAGCGCCACGGGCACCGACTCGATCTCGAAGCTGAGGGCCACATAGTCGCCGCGGAACAGGTCGCGCGGATCGACGGGGCGTACCGCGAGCGTCACCTCCGTACCCAGCGCGCTGATCAGCAGAGGCTTGAGCGGCAGCGCCAGCAGGATCAGCAGCGGCGGCAGCGCCGCGAGGGCAAATTTCCATTTTGCGGGCGGGTTATTCATGGTCGTCCTCCTTTTTTGTGATGCGGGCGGCGCGCCGTTCCCACCAAAATCCCAGCGCCAGGCACAGTGCGCCCAGCACGGAGAACGCGGCAGCCTTCGACATGAAGCCGAAGAAGTGATCGACAAAATATCTCATCGCCAGCAGCACAAGGAACACCGCCGCTATACGCGAACCGCGCCAGAGGCGGAACAGCATCAACAGCGCTGTAAGCGCGGCCGCGGCGGCAGCAAGAACGCTGCAGATGCGTCCCAAAGCGCGCACTGCCGCTCCGCTGGGCAGCGACTCGACGACATGCAGATAGCCAAACTCGTCCCACACTTCGGGCACACTCAAAAGCAGGCCGATGCAGCCAGCAAGGATGCCGCCCCAGAGAGCCAGCGAGGCTTTCCAGTCGCGCCCGCTGTCGGTAGAAAAGGCGGCAAAGCACACGCCGCCGACAGCCCAGAACACCAGCAGCGCAGTGACGGGATCCGTCTGCCGAAGCAGCCGCGTGAAGCCGAAAAACAGCGTCAGGATCACGCTGAGGTTGAACGCCGTCCCGCTCCTGATACGCAGCGCCAGCACCCATGAGGCCAGCAGCAGAAGTCCCGGCAGCACGTCCCATCTCAGCAGCGTGCCGGAGGCGTCACGATACCAGAAGAGCTGGTCGGTGCCGCCCATGAAGACGAACGCAAGAAATTGAAACAGCAGCGTCTGCGCACGGTCGCGCAGCAGCAGCGCACCGGGCAGGACACCGGCCGCCCACCAGCCGAACGCCGTCGACCAGTGGCCGCCCTGATGGTACATCTGCGCCGTCAGGAAGATGCCGCCGCCGAAGACGAACGATGCCAGCAGATGCAGGGCTTTCGACGTGCGCGGCAGAGAACGAGCGCACAGCGCTGCTCCCGCCATGCAGAGAACGTAAACGCCGATGATGATCGCCGCGCGCAGCTCGCGCGGGATGTCCCACCAGTTCGCAGCGATCGCGCACAGCGCACCAAGCCCGACGAACAGCGCGCCGCCGCACAGCAGCGTCTGAGAAAAACTGCGCGTCTTCACTTCGTACAGCGTGAAAATCGCGTCTGCCTGCTCGGCCGACACGAGCGACTGTTCCTGCCACAACGCCAGCTCTTCCCGCAAAAATTCATATATGCGCTTTGAGATCGTTCGCGCCATTTCATCCCATCCTTTCTCTGCCGCTTATACTGTTTTATAGCGCCGAAGGCACGTAGAAAAACGCATAAGGCGCCGACTGCCGCGCGATGAGCGTTTTAATCGCGCATGAGTATTAGAGGCAGCTTGTGCTGTGTCGATTGTACCACGGCGGCGACCGCTGCGCATAACTTTTGCCCTCGGTCGAAACGAACGTACCGTAAGAAAAGAACGGGCTCCTTCGCCGCATGTCGAAGGAGCCCGCTTTATTATCGCGTGAACTTTTCGCGGCAGCACGGAACGCAGGCCGCCCGATCACTGCGCTTTGCTCTTGAAGGCGCGGACGAAAGTATGCCGGCCGTCCAACGCCGACGCGGCTGTGAATGGTTAATTCAATAAGCTAATTATTTTAGTGCAATGTGTTGATTCGTCAAGATAATATTTTTGCAGTGTCAAGTCTGTCTGAATGATCGAAGGAAGTCGCTCGCTCCGCCCGAAGAACGTCAGCCGCGGCAGCACAGGGATTTTTAGCGATCGCCTGTCGGGGGACGAGAATTTTGTTTCTCATGACGGTGCTGCCCACTGCAATTATTTTTGAGATTGGCGCTTGACATCCAAGTTAGACGTGATAAACTTTATTGTGCGAGGTTAGTTGTATTTAATTCATGTGCCGGCCGCCGCCATCGTGTGACAGTGCAGCCGGCGCTGACAGTCACGTATTTTTGAGGGAGACGACGACATGAAGCAAGGTTTATGGAAGAAGCTGCGCCTGCCGCTGGTGCTGCTGGTGCTGTTTGCGCTCGTACTGAGCGCGGGTGACGCTTTTGCGGCAAAGAAAAAGAAGCGCTACGCCGACTGGAAGGCCGTGGCTGCCGATATGGCGCTGGAGTTTTCTTCAGCGCGCAGAAACATTGAGGCCGATCAGTACAAGGATGCCTATAAGAACGTCAACGACGCGTATTTTGGCTATTACGAGATCCAGGGCTTCGAGAAAAACGTCATGGTGGCCATCTCGCGCAAGCGCGTGACGCAGATCGAAAACCAGTTCTCGGCCATCAAGCACGTGCTCTTGGGCAATAACGATTCGCTCAGCAAGACCGAGCTGATCGAAAAGGTCGAAGACCTCAAGATCAAAGTGTACAAAGACGCGATGGTCCTTGACGGCGACATCGAAGCGAGCGAGCCCGACAGCCGCGGCGAACTCGTTTACGGTTCGGCCGGAAAGCCTGCGCCGTGGGGCGATGTGAAAACGGCACAGACAGAGGCGCCCAGCGCGCCCGCTGTTGCCAGTGCTGACGCGCCGACAACAGCGGATCAGCCGGCTGCTCCTGCTGCACCGAAAAAAGCTCCCGTCAGCCGCGACTGGCTGACGTTCCTGACAGCATTCGGCCTGCTCGTTCGCGAAGGGCTTGAAGCGATCCTCGTCATCGTGGCGATCGTCGCCTATCTGATCAAGACGGGCAACAAGGATATGCTCAAGAGCGTGTACCTTGGCTGTTTCGCAGCCGTCGTGGCCAGCGCACTGCTGGCTTGGGCGCTGGAGGCCTTGATGGGCGAAGCTTCCGGCGTGGCGCGTGAGCTGCTGGAAGGTTGGACGATGTTCCTGGCTGTGGCTGTGCTTTTCTACGTGAGCAACTGGATGCTCTCGAAGGCCGACACGATCCGCTGGGAGAATTACATCCAGGGCATGGTGCAGCAGACGATCGACACCAAGAGCCAGCGCACGCTGATTTTCGCGGCGTTCATCGCTGTCATGCGCGAGGGCGCGGAGCTGATCCTCTTCTACAAAGCTGCGTTTACCGGCGGCATGAACAGCGTACCGCACATCATCTACGGCATCCTTGCCGGTACGGCGGTGCTGGTGGCTGTGTGGGTGGCCTTCCGCTACTTCAGCGTCAAGCTGCCGCTCAAGCCGTTCTTCCTGTTTACGAGCATCCTGCTGTTTTTGATGTGCATCTCCTTCATGGGCAAGGGCGTCGTCGAGCTGACCGAAGCCGACGTGATCACCGGCCGCACGGTGATCCCTGCCATGAAGGGATTCTCGATCGAGATCCTCAGCATCTACGACCGAGCCGAAACGCTGATCCCGCAGATCATGCTGGTGGTCGCTTCGGTGTGGTGCACGCTGCCGCATCTTTTCAGCAAGAAGAACAAGGAAAGCAAGTAGTTTTTTCATTTGGGAGATACCGCATAGGGCGGTTCTTTGGATACATAACTTTCATAAGGAGGAACCTTTGATGAAAAAGTCCTTAGTCGCGCTGCTGGCTGGCCTTGCCGTGATGGCGATGGCCGCGTCCGTGATGGCTGCTCCCGCCGCGGAGAAGCCTGGTGAGTCCGGTTTCGCCGAGATCCCGATCGGCGAGGAGAAGCAGGTTGGCCCTTACAACGTCGCCGCTGTTTACTTCCAGCCTGTCGATATGTACCCCGCTGGCAAGAATCCTTCCAAGGAAGAGTCTGACATGCACCTTGAGGCCGACATCCACATGCAGGAGAAGTACGCTGTGGCTTACGGCTTCGGCTCCGGCGAAGACATCTGGCCCGCGTATCTGACCGTCAAGTACGAGATCCTTGAGCCCAAGAGCAAGAAGATCGTCATGTACGGCTCGTTCATGCCCATGAACGCTGATGACGGCCCTCACTATGGCGCCAACATCAAGAAGGGCCTCAAGGTCGGCAAGTACATCCTGCGTCTCACCATCGAGCCGCCTACGGATTACCTGCTGCACACCGATCCCGAGACCGGCGTTCCTGCCAAGGAAGGCGCGAAGGATTTCTTCAAGACCTGGACCTGCGAGTTCAACTGGAAGTACACCGGCGAGCAGCTTCAGAACAAGTAAGCTGATCCACCGGCTGTAAATAATCAATCGGATGCGGGGGGCTGCCGGCGGATCAACGTCCGCCGACGGCTCTCCGCTTTAGCTGTTTATACAGATCGGGGGAGTGCGCCATTTTAAAGTATCTCGTTGCGGTCACGAACGTCCTTGCTTCGCTGTCGTTCTTGACCGGTTTGATCCTCAGCTTTGCAGGACGCGGCCGCGACCGCCTGGCACAGCGAATGACGTGGACGGGGATCGCTGCCGGTCTCGTTGCCGGATTGGCAGTGTTCTTCGTCCGGCTGAGCGATCCTAAGGGCATGAACCTGCCATTGACGCGCTTCAACCGCGTTGTTGTCGTCGTCATCGCCGCTCTGGCTGCGGCTGCGCTCGTCTGGGCTCTGCTGTCGCTTTGCGCGCGCAGCGTGCGCGGGCTCTGGAAGCATCTGGGCGCGGCGCTGCTGACGGTGCTGACGGCAGTGTCGCTGATGTACCTCACGCCGATGGTCGTGCAGTACACGCAGGAATTCGTCTATTTCGGCGAGAGCGGGATCAGCACAAAAGCTCTGCTGCGTGCGATCGGCTTTGCGCTGGGGCTGTTCGTCTGTCTGCTGCTGGCGCTTTCGTCGTTCAAAGCGCACCGGGCGCTTGGCGAGCGCGGCAGCATGTTCTTCCTGTTTGTCTCGCTGCTGTTTTTCTCTGTTGAATACGGCTTCAAGGCGGTGGCTTCGCTCCAGAGGCTGAAGCTGATACCGCTCAGCGATCTGGTGTTCGACATCATGGTCTGGGGCGACGAATACGCCAATTATTTCCTGTTTGCACAGCTTGCTGTGGGCCTGTGCCTTTTCGCGTGGGTGATTGCCACGCACCGCCGGGTACAGGGGGAGTTTGCTAACCGGGCTTTGCTGCGCAAGGAAAAGGCCCGTCTGCGTGACTGCCGCCGCTGGTCGTGGAGCCTGTTTATCTGGGGGCTGTGTTCTCTGCTGATCGTGACGGTGGCGCATTATTATGATACTCGCCCGCCGGCGGAAGTACAGCCTGAGCCTTATGTGCTGAAAGACGGGATCATCGAGATCGATCTGGCCACACTGGCCGATGGCCATCTGCATAAATACTCGTACGTCACCCCAAACGGCTACGACGTGCGCTTCCTGGCCGTCAAAAAGCCCGTCGGCACCGCGTACGGCGTTGGTTTGGACGCCTGCGAGATCTGCGGCGTGGCCGGCTATTTCGAGCGCGGCGACGAGGTGGTTTGCCGTCGCTGCGACGTAGTCATGAACAAGAACACGATCGGCTTCAAGGGCGGCTGCAACCCGATCGTCTTTCCCTACGACGTGAAAGACGGCCGCATCTTCATCGACGTGAAAGAGCTTATCGTTCACGAGCGGCGCTTTAAATAGGAGGCGGATACGCGAATGTTCTGGAGAATGATCACACGGACATTGGTCCGCCAAAAGAGCAAAATGCTGATGATCGCCTTCACCGTCGTGCTCGGCGTCTCGCTTTCGACGGCTATGATGAACGTCATGCTTGGCGTCGGCGACAAGGTGAACCGAGAGCTGAAGGTGTACGGCTCCAACATCACCGTGCGCCACAAGGAAGCAGCGCTGATGAACGACCTGTACGGGCTCAGCACGGGGCTAGGCGTGACCGACAAGTTTTTGTTTGAAGAAGACGTGCTGAAGATCAAAAGCATCTTCTGGGGCTTCAACATCATCGACTTCGCGCCATTGCTTGACGGGCGTGCCACGGTGAACGGCGAAGAGATCCCCGTCATTGGCACGTGGATGGAAAAGCACGCCGCGCTCAGCACGGGCGAAGAAGTCAACACGGGCCTGAAAGCGCTGCGGAATTGGTGGCACGGCACGCTCAAGGGCGAATGGCTGGGCGCGGCCGACGACGGCTTCGTCATGATCGGCGCTCCTCTGGCCGAGCGGCTGGGCCTGAAAGTGGGCGACAGCGTGACGCTGACGCATGAAATCGCGCAAAAAACGGTCGTCGTCAAGGGCATTTATGACGACGGCGGCGCGGCCGACGGACAGATCATCGGCACGCTGAAAATGGCGCAGGAGCTCATGAACCTGCCCGGCAAGGTGAGCAAGATCGAAGTGTCGGCCATCACCACGCCCGACAACGACCTGGCGCGTAAGGCCGCTCAGGACCCGCGCAGCCTGTCGCCCGACGAATATGAGACGTGGTACTGCACGGCCTACGCTTCGGCGATCTGCCACCAGCTGCAGGAAGTCGTGCGCGACGGCGTGGCCCGCCCCGTGCGCCAGGTGGCCGAGTCGGAAGGTACGATCCTGAACAAGACGACTTTGCTGATGATCCTCATCACGATCCTCAGCTCCATCGGTTCGGCCCTGGCGATTTCCAACCTGATCACGGCCAGCGTCATCGAACGCAGTCAGGAGCTCGGTCTGCTCAAGGCGCTCGGCGCGCATAACTGGCAGATCGCTCTGCTTGTGCTGGTCGAAGTGATGCTGACAAGTCTTGTTGGCGGCGCGTTCGGCTACGCGCTCGGCATCGGCTTTGCGCAGATCATCGGGCAGACGGTCTTCGGCTCGTACATCGAGATCGCGCAGATGGTCATCGTCATCATTGCCGTGATCCTGTTCTTCGTGACGCTGCTGGGCAGCATTCCGGCGATCCGCTACCTGATGAACCTGAAGCCGACGGAGGTGCTCCATGGCAAATAAACGACGGAAAATGTACCTGCGGATGGTGACGAGCTCGCTCATCCGCCGCGCTTCGAGATTGATCATCGCCGTGCTGGCCATCGCCATCGGCGCGACCATCCTGTCGGGCCTCGTGACGATCTATTATGACATCCCGCGCCAGCTGGGCCGCGAATTCCGCTCCTACGGCGCTAATTTGCTGCTGCTGCCCAAGGGCGACGCGAGAATCAGCCGCGACGATTTGACGCGCGTGCGCGAGGTGCTCGGCGCGGACCGTATCGTCGGCCTGGCGCCGTATCGCTATCAAACGGTGAAGATCAACGAGCAGCCGTACATCATCGCCGGCACCGACCTGCCTGAGGCCAAGAAAAACAGCCCGTTCTGGTATGTCGAAGGCGACTGGGGCAGCGCCGCCAAGCCCGATCACGTGATGGTGGGGCGTGAAATCGCGAACACGCTTGATTTGCACATCGGCGACACGTTTAAAGTGCTCGGCGTGAGATGGGGACAGGCGGCCGAGGCCTCCGGACAGAATCTGTCGGCCGAGGAAAATCGCGGCCGCGACGAAGGCGACCAGAATTTTTCCAGGCGCTTCACCGTCTGCGGCATCGTCACGACGGGTGGCGCTGAGGAAGGCTTCATCTTCGCCGACATCGACATGCTCGATGAACTGGTGGGCGATTCTTTCCGCGGCGACGTGGTGGAGTGCAGCGTCGTTGCCGGCGCGGAAGAGATGGACAAGATGACCGCGGAGCTTGAGAACAGGCTGCCCGGCATCCAGCCGCGCGCTGTTCGGCGTCTCACGCAGTCGCAGGACATCGTGCTCGGCAAGCTGCAGGCGCTTGTGCTGCTGGTGACGGTCGTCGTGCTCATCATCACGATGATCTCCGTCTCGACGACGATGATGGCCATGGTGGCCGAGCGCAAGCGCGAGATCGCGCTGAAAAAAGCGCTTGGCGCTGAAAATCGCTTCGTCATCGGCGAGCTGCTCGGCGAGGGCGTGCTGCTTGGCATCATCGGCAGCGGTGCGGGCGTGTTTTTGGGATTCGAGTTCGCCACGCGCGTTTCGCTGAACGTGTTCGGGCGGGCGATCAACTTCCCATGGCTGATCGTTCCCGTGACGATCGTCGTGTTCGTCGTAATCACCGTGCTGGCCTCGATATTGCCGGTGCGCAAGGTCATGGACATCCATCCGGCCATTGTGCTGAGAGGGGAGTAAAAAATGGGTAAGATCCTCGAATTAAAAGACGTTTCAAAAATCTACGGCGACCTGCACGCCCTCTCGCACATCAATCTGACGGTGAACGAGGGCGACTGGCTTTCAATCATGGGGCCGTCGGGCAGCGGCAAAACGACGATGCTGAACATCATCGGCTGTATGGACACGCCATCCGAGGGCAGTGTCATCCTCGACGGCGTCGACATTTCGCGCGAGAGCGCCAGCGGTTTGACGAAGATCCGCCGCGACAAGATCGGACTGATCTTTCAGCAGTTCCACCTGATCAGCTATCTCACAGCGCTCGAAAACGTGATGGTGGCGCAGTATTACCACAGCATGCCTGACCGCGAAGAAGCCATGGAAGCGCTCGAAAAAGTCGGTCTGGCCAGCCGCGCGCATCACCTGCCGACGCAGCTTTCCGGCGGCGAGCAGCAGCGCGTCTGCATTGCCCGCGCGATGATCAACTCGCCGCGCATTCTGCTCGGCGATGAACCGACGGGCAATTTGGACGAAGAGAACGAGCGCATTGTCGTCGACCTGTTCCACCGCCTGCATGACGAGGGCGTGACGCTGATCGTCGTCACTCACGATCCCGAAGTGGGCGACGTGGCACAGCGCAAGATCGTCCTCGAATACGGCAAGCTGGCGCAGGACGTTGACCAGCGTGCGACGTTCAGCGGCGTGCTGAAGCTGTGAGGCGCGGCATGAAAAAGTTTCTTCTTGCTCTGCTGCTGACCTGCGCGGTGTCAAACACAGGCTGGGCGTTTTTCGGCCTGTTCAAAAGCGGCTACAAAGACGGCGTGTACGACGGCGAGTATCAGGCCGCCGACGGTGAAAACACGCGCGTGGTGCTGACGATCAAGGACGGCCGGATCGTCGACTGCGTGCTCGAAGCGCGTGACGACATGGGCAACATCAAAGACGAGAATCACGGCAAGGACGGCTCGCCCGAGGATTTTCGCCGCGCCCAGCGCGCCGTGCGCGAGATGAAAAAATATCCCGCGCTGCTGATCGAGTATCAGGACATGGACAAGTTCGACGCGCTCACAGGCGCTTCGATCACGTACTCGGCAATGCGCGAAGCCGTAAAGGAAGCGCTCGGCAAGGCAAAATAGCCGCTTTGTCCGTGACAGAATGCGGCGGCGATGATACAATATCGGGGAAGTTAAGCGACTCTAACTTCTCCGATTTTTTATTGAAAGGTGCTTTTTCATGAAATTAAAAAAAATCTTCTCTGCGGGCAATGCGGCGCTCGGACTGCTCCTGGCGCTCGTGCCGTTCTGCCTTGCGCCGGTCTGTTCGTCGCTGAGTGCCGGCGGCGGACATATGAAGTGCTGGTATTCGGCAGTCTTCATCACAGCCGTCGGCGCGATGCTGTGCGCTGCTTCACTTGTGAGCCTGCTGCGCGGGGGCAGGGGCGTGTTCACGGTCCTGCTGCTTGGGACTGCGGCGGCAGCCGCGGTATGGCTGGCGCCTGACGGGGTGATCCCCGTGAACGGCTGCGGATGGTGCACGGCCCCTGCTCACGCCTGTCGAGCTCTGACGCGTCCGCTCGTGCTGAAAGCAGCCGCGGCGCTTGCTCTGCTCGATCTGGGCGGCCTGACGCTGCTGTTTATCAAAGGCGGCTCGCGATGAGCAGTCCGCTTTCCACGTTTGCTCTGGCGCGGCGCAACATCGGACGGCGGCCGTGGCGCAGTTTCTGCCTCGTCGCCGCGGTGGTGCTGTTCTCGTTCGTGCTCTTTACCGGCACGGTGCTGTCGCTCAGCCTGTCGCGCGGAGCGCGCAGCGCGGCCGACCGTCTCGGCGCTGACGTGATGGTGGTGCCGGCGGGATTCGACCCGCATATCGACAGTGTCATCCTGGCCGGCAAGCCGTCGATGTTCTTTTTGCCTCACGACATCCTCGACCGTCTGAAATCGATCGAAGGCATCGAGCGCATGTCGCCGCAGACGTTCCTGGCGACGGTGCGCGCGTCGTGCTGTTCGTATCCTCTGCAGATCATCGGCATCGACGAGGAAACAGATTTTCTCGTGCGCCCGTGGCTGAGCGGCACGATGGACCGCCCGCTGCGCGACGGCGAGCTGATCGTCGGCTATCGTGTCAGCGGTGAAGCGGGAGAAAAACTGCACTTTTTCGGCCTCGATCTGCCGATCGCTTCCCGGCTCGACCAGACGGGCATGGGCTTCGACGCGATGGTCTTCGTGACGCGGAAGACGGCGGCCGATCTGGCGAAAGCAGCGGAAAACATCTTTCAGCATCCGCTCAGCAAAGACGGCAGCCTGATCTCGACGGTGATGCTGCGGCTTCGTCCCGGTGTCGACTCGACAGCTGTCGCGCGCGAGATCAACAGAAAGATGAGCGACGACGACGTGTACGCGCTCTTTTCCAAGAAATTCGTCAGCGCCATCGGTTCGAGCCTGGCGCTCGTATCGTGGATGATCCGCGGCGCGACGGTGCTGATCTGGGCGCTGGCCGTGCTGGTGATCGCGCTGCTGTTCGCGCTCACGGTGAACGAACGCAGAAGTGAGATGGGCGTGCTGCGCGCGCTGGGGGCTTCACGGCGCAGGATCCTTTCACTGTATGGCGCTGAGGCGCTGCTCATCAGCCTGTACGGCGCCGCGCTCGGCGTGGCACTTGGAGCAGCTGCCGCCGCTGCGGCTCTTCCGGCGGTCGCCGGGGCACTGAAACTGCCGTTTTTGACGCCTTCACGGCCGGTCCTGTTCACCCTGGCCGGCATGGCGCTGGCCGCATCCGTTCTGACGGGCGCAGCGAGCGCCATGCTGCCGGCACTGAAAGCGGTAAAGAGCGACATCAGCCTGACGATGAAGGGGGACTGAGCGATGAGCGCAGCACTGATTCTTAAAGATCTTTGCCGCACGTTCGTTCGCGGCGGTGTGCCCTTTTTGGCTGTCGATCACGTCAGCCTGACGATACGTGAAGGAGATTTCGTCACGATCATCGGCCGCTCCGGCAGCGGCAAATCAACGCTGCTGGGCATGGCTGCGGGGATGCTGTCGCCGTCATCTGGCACGGTCGAGCTGTGCGGCAAGGTCCTGAACGGCAAAAACGACGCCGAGCTTTCGCGTCTGCGCGGCAGCGTCGTTGGCTATATCCCGCAGGACGCGCCCGCTCTGCCGGCGCTGACAGTGCTTGAAAACGTGATGCTGCCCGCCTGCCTCTATCCGCGCGGCGGCGACATCGAAGGAGCCGCACGGCTGCTGCTTGATCGTTTCGGCATTGCGCATCTGGCCGATTCGATGCCGGCCGAACTTTCGGGCGGCGAACTCCGACGCGCGATGATCGCCCGGTCTCTCATCAACCGGCCCCGGCTGCTCGTGGCTGACGAGCCGACCAGCGATCTCGACGTAGAAACGACGCGGTCCATCATGGATGAATTTTCGCATCTGAATGCCGAGGGCATGACAGTGCTCATCGTCTCGCACGATCTGGAATCGCTGAAATACGGCTCGCGCGTCTATTCGATGGAGTCGGGAAAGCTGAGCGAGGGCAACGCATTCGAACGATGAAGAATGATCCGGATGCGTGACAGAACACGAAAATCCTGATACAATATCGGTGATGTTAGTTGATTCTAACATCACCGATCATTTTAATGGAGGCGATTTTTATGAAATGCAAAAAACTGTTCATCAGCGCGCTGTTCGCGGTCCTGTGTGCGACATCTGCGTGCGCTGCTGAAAACGAAGGCCTGCTTGACCTGATGCGCGAGCGCTGCTCCGTGCGCGACTTTCAGCAGAAGGTCGTCGAGGAAGACGTGCTGAACAAGATCCTCGAAGCCGGCCGCATCGCGCCGACCAACCACAACCGTCAGCCTGTGAAAGTGTTCGCTGTGCGGACGCCGGAACTCACTGATCAGCTGCACAAGCTGGAGAAGGACTGCTACAACGCGCCTGTGATCCTCATCGCCGGCTACGATCCCAGCAAGTGCAAGCGTCCGCCCAAAGAGGGCGAGATCGCGACCGACATCGCCGTTTCGATGATGATGATCCAGGCCCAGTCGCTGGGCGTCGGCTCGCTGTGGACGCGTCCGCATCACCAGGACGAAGTGCGCGCCATCTGCAAGATCCCCGAGAACGTGACGATGACGACGATCCTGCTGCTCGGCTATCCTGCCGAAGGCTACAAGCCCCGTGCTGACCACTTCCAGCGCAAGCCTATGGAGGAGTTTGCCGAGTATCGGTAGAACCGCTACCCAAAACGCTCCCCGCGAAAATTTGCTTTAAAACCAGATCCAATACAAAGGCGTGAAGCTCGTTAAGTGAACTTTCATGTTGGATTTGTGGTTCCCGGGAGGGGCGAATATTGCACAAAATAAAGCGATGGGCTCCCCTCTCCCGACGGGGAAAAAATATTATTCCACGTGGAACATTACGAAGCATAACAAAAAATCGGTCTGCGCCGCGGAGATCACTCTGTCCGGCGCGGACCGATATTTTTTGCGCGTTGTTCCACGTGGAATAATTTTGATAAACAAGCTTCCGCGCGGGAACATTTGTTTCAGCGCGGGAGCTTGTTTCATCCTCTTTTTCTTTGCGTCTTAGAGGCATTATGTAGAGCCTTTTGTGCCTTTGCTCTACTCTACAGCCTCCGCCACACGGCCGCGGCGTTGCTGCGCGAGATCAGCTCGGTCACGGGGATGCCGGCGGGACAGATCTGTTCGCAGGCCAGCGACGTGCCGCAGCCGGAGTAGAAAATGCGCTGGTACGCTTTGCCCTCGTCGGCACGGTGGGCGGCATCCCCTTCCTGGCTCAGCAGTCTGTAGGCGGCGGCTGCGGCGGCCGCTCCGGCAAAACTGCCGCCGGCCGAAAAGTTTGGGCACACTTCCAGACAGCAACCGCACATCAGGCACGCGGCGGACTGATAGCGCAGGTCGTGCAGACGCTCGTCTTCGCGGGCCCGTTCGCTCAGCCACAGGTGCATTTTTTTCAGCGTCTCAAAGATGACGCCGCGGTCCACGACCAGGTCGCGCACGAGCGGGAACTTGCTCAGCGGCTCCAACACGACCGATCCGCTTTTGCCGAGGAACGCCTTGCACGCCAGCGTCGGGCGTCCGTTCACCAGCATGGCACACGCTCCGCAGCGGCCTGCGCAGCAGCCGCAGTCCCAGGCTATGGGCTCGGCCGGGGCTCCTTTTGCGTCGGTCAGGGAGGTGCGGGCATCCAGCTCGCGCAGCGCCGCGGCGACGGAATCGCTCGGGCTTCCGTCATAGTTGAAGTCCTGCCAGAACGGTGCGCTCTCCGGACTGCGCTGGCGTTTGACGCGGATGACGATGTTCATGCGTTCTGCGCCTCCTTTACAGGTTCAAAAGTCACGCGTATCTCCGTGCCGTCGGCATAGACAGCGCTGTTGGCGCGAAAACGCGCGTCGTCGCGATCTGGGAAATCGGAGCGATAGTGCGCGCCGCGGCTTTCCTCGCGAGCTAGGGCGCTTTTCAGCATCGCACGCGCCAGCAGGGGCACGGAGCCGGCCAGCCCATCCAGCCGGTCGAGGCCGTTTTCCATTGTCGTGCGGTCACGCACCACGCCAAGGCAGGCGCGCGTCACCGTACGCACTGTCTGCAGCGCTGCCGGGCTTGTCGGTTCGGCGGGAGCGGGAAGTGCGGTGTTTGCCGGGCGCTCGGCTTCGGCCAGGGCCGTGCGCGCTGCCAGAGCGCCGCCGTAGAGCGCGCCAAGCAGCGAATTTCCGCCCAGGCGGTTGGCCCCGTGGTAGAACGAGCAGCATTCGCCGGCCGCGTACAGGTTCGTTATGCCCGTGCAGTGAGCGGAGTCCGCTCTGATCCCGCCCATGAAGTAATGCAGACCGGGTTCGACGGGAATGGGTTCGCATCTCGGATCGAGGCGCATATAGGTGAGGCAGGTATCGACCACGCCGCGCAGTTTGCGCTCCATCACGGCAGCGGGCAGTTCGGTCAGGTCGAGGAACACCGGCCCCTCGCGCAGCGCTGCGAAAATCTCGCGCGCGGTGATGTCGCGCGGCATCAGATTGCCCAGCTCGGGGTATTTTTCTTCCATAAAATACCATTTTTGCCCCTCGCGCAGGCAGAACAGCCGGCCGCCTTCGCCGCGGGCCGCTTCGCTGACGAGGTGGCGCTTGCCGGAAGCGGAGAACGTGGTGGGATGGTACTGGATGAACTCCAGGTCAGCGAACGGCAAGCCGAGGCGGAACAGTTCAGCCGCAGCCTCGCCCGTGTTGGCAAGCGAGCCCGTGGAGTCGGGAAACAGGCCGTGCGGACCGCCGCAGGCCATGATCACCGCATCGGACGGTATTGTCACCAGGGGTCCGCCGAAACGCTCGCGCACGGCCGCCCCGCCGCAGGCATCGCCGCCTAAAAGCAGCGTGACAAACTCGTGATGCGCCAGACGCGTGATCGAGCCTTCGGCTTCACAGCGCCGCGCCGCGTCGATCAGTGCCGTCATCACCTGCTTGCCGGTGCTGCTTTGCGCAAACGCCGTGCGCTTTTTCTTCTGTCCGCCGAAGCTGCGCAGGTCGATGTCGCTGCCTGCCATGTTGAACTGCGCGCCCATGGCATAGAGCCGCCGTACAATGCCGGGCGCGGCCTCGGTCATGGCTGAAAGCGCCCCGTAATCGGCCAGTCCGCAGCCGGCGCGGAACGTGTCCTGCGCGTGCTGCGCCGGACTGTCGTCTTCGCCTTTGGTGTTCAGCGCAGCGTTGATGCCGCCTTCAGCCATGTTCGACTGCGCGCGCTCCGACGGCTGTGTCGAAACGAGTACAGCTTCGCCGCCGTTTTGCGCCGTTTCCAGCGCAGCGGCCAGTCCGGCCAGGCCCGCGCCGATGATGAGGATCCTTTTTTTTGCCATTTTTGCCACCGCCGTCACAGCCATTGCCACATGATGTAATAGACTGTCAGCGCCGCAGCGAAAAACAGCAGCAGCACCGCCAGAAACAGCAGCGCGCCGTCGTGTTTGCTCCGCCATCCAGGCACGCCCAGCGAAACCATCAGCGGGCCGAGGCCGGCCAGAACATGCACGGCAAGCGCCGCAGCCATCAGCAGCTCCACAGCAAAACGCGCGGTTGTAAACTCAAACAGCACAAACTGTCCCGAACGCACGCGCCCGAACGCGCCGTGCAGCGCAAGCAGCGCGATCAACGCTGCACCGCTTGCACGCACGGCCCAAAAGCGGGCGTTCTGCCGCAGATAAAGCTTTCCGCCGCGGGAGGCTTTAAGCGTGCGAGCGCCAAGCCACAGGCTGATGATTGCGTGCAGCGCCGCCAGTGCCATCGCGGCCCAGGCGACAAATTTGCTCATGCCGGCGTTCATTTCCAGCAGCATGAAGCTGCCGCTGAGTCCGTGCCAGACGATCAGGACCGTCAGAGCGGCCATGATGAGTGCGTTCAGTTTTCTCACGGGCGTTTCCTCCCTTCGGGCGGGCCAGGCAGATGCAGCGGTATTGCGCTCAGACGCTCGATATCGCTTCGCAGGATGGTGCGCCTCGGGGCGATGAAGATGTCGCTCTGTCCCGCCAGGGCCTTCGACCTCAGCAGCGTGGAGCTGCACGACGAAAGCACGACGCGAAACCCGGCGTCTTCAAGCTGTTTTTTCAGTGTCCAGGCAAAACGTTCGAGCGGCGCATCGCCCCACTCGCAGGTCAATCTCAGTCGCGGCGAGCCGGAAACGCGGGCCGTTTTTCCGTTCAGCGCAGCGCGCACGGCCGCTCGCAGTGCGCTGTCGGCAAGGCCTTTCGATCGCAGCGGCAGACCGAGCAGGTATACGGGGTCTTCTCGCCCGTGCCTGTGCTTCCGTGAAGCTCCCGACACAGCGTCGAGTGCAGTGCGGTACCCCAGTCCCGACACAGCGATCAGTATGAGCGCAGCAGCGACGGCCGCACAGTGTATTTTGTTCATGGCAGGCTCCTTTCCGCGGCAGTGCGATAGTTATGTTAAACATCTGTATTGTACCGCAAACAGCGATTATTTGCCCTTGTTTTTGCGCGTCATCATCGTAAAATCACTAATGAAGCGGATTTGCCTGTTCATCGTTCGGCCATTGACAGATGACAGCAAAGTGATAAACTACGTTCACGTAATTAGCTTATGCTAATCTATATAAAGCTAATATTGCTCTAACCGTGCCGCACACAACGGCACGGTCGGGCAAAGAAGGAGGTGCGCTCGTGCTGCCATTGACAATGTGCCGCGCCGGGGAAGTGTGCTTCATCAAAAAGATCTCCGGCCGCGACGAAGTGCGCCAGCATCTGGCCGAGCTCGGCTTTGTCGTCGGTGAAAAGGTGACGGTCGTTTCTGAGCTCGCGGGCAATCTGATCGTGCAGGTCAAGGAGAGCCGCGTGGCTCTGAGCAAAGACATGGCCTGCCGCATCATGGTTTAGTCCATCAAAACTTACGGGGGAGGAAGGAACATGAAGACACTGAAAGACGCCGCTATCGGTGAAACGGTAACGGTCAAGCGCATCCACGGCGAGGGCGCGCTCAAGCGCCGCATCATGGACATGGGCATCACCAAGGGCACGGAGATTTTCGTGCGCAAAGTGGCCCCGCTGGGTGACCCGATGGAGCTGACGCTGCGCGGCTACGAGCTATCGCTGCGCAGAGCCGACTGCGAACTGATCGAAGTGGAAGAATAGTGCGCTTTGGGGAAAAGCGTAAGTTCACATTAACAAACAAAAGGGGACTGTACACATGACTGTAAAACTCGCTCTTGCCGGCAACCCGAACTGCGGCAAGACTACCATGTTCAACGACCTGACGGGCAGCTCGCAGTACGTCGGCAACTGGCCCGGCGTCACCGTCGAAAAGAAAGAAGGCACTCTGCGCGGCCACGATGCCGTGATCCAGGACCTTCCAGGCATCTACTCGCTTTCGCCTTACACGCTCGAAGAGCGCATCACCCGCACCTATCTGGTGAACGACAAGCCCGACGCGATCATCAACATTGTCGATGCCAGCAATCTGGAGCGCAACCTTTATCTCACCACGCAGCTGGCCGAGCTGGGCCTGCCGATGGTGATGGCGCTCAACATGATGGACGTGGTGCGCAAAAACGGCGACCGCATCGACACGGCCAAGCTCTCGGCCGAGCTGGGCTTTCCCGTCCTGGAAACGTCGGCTGTGAAGGGCGAAGGTTCGCTCGCCGCCGCCGAAGCTGCCATCCGTGCCACACAGGAGTGCACGGCCGGCGAGGCGCCGCACATCTTCCAGGGCGAGGTGGAACACGCCATCGCCCATATCGAAGAGTCGATCGAAAACCTGGTGCCGAAAGCCGCTCTTCGCTGGTACGCCGTCAAGCTGTTCGAGCGCGACGAGCAGGTGCGCGAAATGCTCGCCCTGCCGGAGGAGCTGTGGTCGCACCTCGATGACCACATCAAAGACTGCGAGAACGCCCTCGACGACGACGCTGAGAGCATCATCACCAACCAGCGCTACGCCGCCATCGCCAAGATGATGGAGCGCTGTGTCGTCAAGGCCGACCACCCGGGCGGCACCACGTCGGACAAGATCGACCGCGTCATCACCAACCGCGTGCTGGGCCTGCCCATCTTCGCGTTCGTGATGTGGGCCGTGTACTACATCTCCGTCACCACCGTCGGCACCTGGGTGACCGACTACACCAACGACGTCATCGTCGGCGAGTGGGCGCAGGGCAGCATCGGCGCCTGGCTGGAAAGCCTTTCCGTCGCGCCCTGGATGCAGGGACTGATCGTCGACGGCATCGTCGGCGGCGTCGGCGCCGTCATCGGCTTCGTGCCGCAGATGTTCGTGCTCTTCTTCATGCTCGCCATCCTTGAGGACTGCGGCTACATGGCCCGCGTCGCCTTCATCATGGACCGCGTTTTCCGCCGCTTCGGCCTCTCGGGCAAGAGCTTCATCCCCATGCTCATCGCCTCCGGCTGCGGCGTGCCCGGCATCATGGCCAGCCGCACGATCGAGAACGAGCGCGACCGGAGAATGACCATCATGACCACCACGTTCATCCCCTGCGGCGCGAAAATGCCTATCATCGCCCTGATCGCCGGCGCGATCTTCCCCGGCCAGTCGTGGGTCGCTCCCTCCGCCTACTTCCTCGGCGTGGCCGCCGTCATCGTTTCGGGCATCATCCTCAAGAAGACGCGTCCGTTCCAGGGCGATCCCGCTCCGTTCGTCATGGAGCTGCCGGCGTATCACATCCCCTCGGCGACGAACGTGCTGCGCAGCACCTGGGAGCGCGGCTGGAGCTTCGTCAAGCGCGCCGGCTCGGTCATCCTGCTTTCGTCCATCCTCATCTGGTTCGCCAGCAGCTTTAAGATCGAAAACGGCTCGCTCGTCATGGTCGAGAGCATCGACGCCTCCATGCTGGCCGCACTGGGCAACAAGATCGCGCCCGTGTTCGCCCCGCTCGGCTTCGGCAACTGGCCGTCGGTCGTGGCCACGGTCATGGGCCTGGTCGCCAAGGAAGAAGTCGTCGCCGTGTTCGGCGTGCTCTACGGCGTGGCCGGAGACGCGATGGAACTGGTCGAAGAGGGTGAGTTCGACAAGCTGGCTCCGATCGCCTCGCACTTCACACAGCTGACCGCCTTCTCGTTCATGGCCTTCAACCTGCTTTGCGCGCCCTGCTTCGCCGCTGTCGGCGCCATCAAGCGCGAGATGAACAACGGCAAATGGACGTGCTTCGCGTTCTTCTACATGTGCGCGTTCGCCTATTACGTGGCGTTCATGATCTACCAGCTCGGCCTCTGGATCACGGGAGCCGGCTTCACGGCTCTCACCGGCGCTGCCTGCGCGATGCTGGCCGTGATGGTCGCCGCCCTGCTGTGGCCGCACAAGGACTAGCATGAACCTGCCGACCTGTGTTGCCGCGCTCGCTGTAGCTGTGCTGATGTACTTCCCGGCCCGCTACCTGTGGCGCACGCGCGGCCAGGGCTGCACGGGATGCTCCGGCTGCGGCAGCTGTGATCACTGCGGGCACTGTTCGCATACGACTGCAAAATAACAAAACGGGTGCTTCGGACCAGCTTTGGTCAGAAGCACCCGTTTTCTTATACTGTTTCGCGATTCAAAAGCTCATCGCAAAACACTATCAGTACCGTTTGCTCTTCATCGGCGCGCCCTTCAGCACGCCCTCGAAGAACGAAAACAGCGCGTTCTTCGCCATGCGGTAGCCCTGCGGAAATTCCATGTAGCCGCTGGCGTCCACTTTGTCGCCGCCGGCAAAGACGATGTGCACGCCAAAGCCGTCGCCGTCGAGCACGTTCGGATTGGTGCCGTGAAAACCGTTCCACGCCTTCAGCCCCAGCTCGTCAGCAAGCGAACACAGACGTGCGTACTGAGCCGGCGATACCTTCGCCTCGCGCATCACGTTCGGCGCCGTCCACACCAGCATCATCTTGGCGCGGTCAAAATCGTAACTGATGCACTTATCCATCGACGAACCGTTCGTTGAGAAAAAGAACGATTCCACGCCCTCCGCCGCATGTGCCGAAACAGCGCTCCACAGCAGCAGCACCGCACTCAGAAGAAATTTTTTCATAAAAGAGACCTCCCTGCTTCGCAGATATTGACAAAATCATTGTACCTCATTTTGCTCAAAAGTTGTTTTCCTCTTCACAAAACGCATGGTACAATGAAAATAAAGAAGGCACTGATTACATGAGCCCGACGAACCGTCGAGGGATTTCTCGAGCCGCCATACGGCGAAAGGCCCGGCGAGGCGCGGGTGAATTGATCATCGCCTCCTAAACACCTTCGGAGGTACTACGCCCATGAACATCACCGTCTGCGGCGCCGGCCCCGCCGGCCTCGGCATGGCAGCCGTCCTGATCAGCACCGGACACGCCGTCACCCTCTACGAAACGCCTGAATACGCCGCCAAGCTCGCCCCGCTCGAAGAAAAACATGTCATCAGCAGCGTCGGACGCGTTCCCGGCGACTGGCCCCTGCAAGGCGTCACGACCGACCCCGCCGAGGCATTGCGAAACGCCGACGCCGTCTTCGTCGTCATGCACGCCGCTGCCCACAAAAAGCTGGGCGAACTGTTCGCCCCTTACACCCGCAAAGATCAGCTCTTCGTCCTCTGCCCCGGCTACATCGGCGGAACACTGGAGCTGACAGCGTCGCTGCGCGCTCACGGCGTGCGCGAACTGCCCGCCTGCATCGAAGCCTCGTCCCTGCCCATCACCGCAAACATGGACGGTCATGCCGTGAAGATCAAGGCATGGAAGCGCGGCTTTTCCATCTACTGCCCCGCAGCGCTGAGAGACCACGCCGTACTCGCCTGGTTCCAGCAGCAGTTTGCCCCCGTCAGCTGCACCGAGTCGCCCATCGAGCCCGGCCTCAACGAGATCAACATCGTCGTCCACTGCGTCAACACCCTGCTCAACCCCTCGCGCGTCGACGGCGGCCAGAAATGGCTGTTCTACCGTGAAGGCCTGTCGCCCGCCGTCATCCGCATCATCGAAGCCGTCGACGACGAGCGCACCCGGCTGGAGCGCGCCATCGGCCTTGCGCCGCGGCGGCTGACCGATATGCTGTATGAATTTTACGGCGACCAGGGCATGGCCCGCCCCGAAGACGGGTTATACACACAGTTATCCACATTCGGGTCATTTGCCACCGTGCCCGGCCCCCTCAGCTGGGACCACCGCTTTATCAGCGAAGACCTGCGGTGCGGCATCGTGCCCATGTACCACCTCGGCGAACAGGCCGGCGTCCCCATGCCCGCCACCCGCGCCGTCATCGAACTGGCATCCCTCATCACCGGACGCGACGAGCTGAACGAAGGCAGACGAGTGACGCTGTAAGAAAACACTGAAATAATACGTCATTTCCTGTGAAAGGGCTGCCCGAGGAGCAACTCCAATGTTCCGCATGCAGGCAGTTTTTTCGGATCTGACGCATTTTCTCAGTTTTCCTGTGCGCTCAAATTTGGATTCAATCAGCGCTTCGATAATATTCAACACAAAAACCCCGTTTGGGAGGAGCAATCACAACGCTCTCCCCAAACGGGGTTTTGCTTTTGTTCTATGTGGAACTGAAAGCCCCTGCAGAAAAACATCCTTGAGATTTTAACAGTCATGAATTAGAATACAAACTATGTTTAGGCGTGTATCGCAAAAGAGGAGGCCCGCCTTATGAAGTCAAATTTCAGTTTTCTCGAAAATAAATTTCCAGCGCTTGCCAAGCTCGGCGGGCTGGCGGAAAAATATCTATACAGTGACGCCAATTCCTGCCTGATGAAGCTCGGACAGATCGGCGAGACCGTTGTCAACCTTATCTACAGCTACGATAAGATCAAATCTCCCGAAGGAGAAAATGCCGCTTCAAGGATCGTCCGCCTGAAAAACCTCGGCCAGATCGACACCGTCCTTTCCGAGCAGCTTCATGCCCTGCGCCGTGCCCGCAACAAGGCCGCGCATGAAATCTACAACTCCGAGAACGACGGTAAAATACTGCTTCAGACCGCCTACGGCGTTTGCGAATGGCTTATGAGCGTCTACGGCGACGCAAGCTACAAGCACTCGCCGTTCACCTTGCCGCAGCCCGGTGATTTTCAGCAGCCTGACGATCAGCAGAACACGATCGCCGCGCTGGAAGCACAAATCAAAAAACTGACTGAACAGGCCCAGAAAGCAGCCGCATCGACCCCCGCAGCTGAAAAGCGCGAACGCGCCGAACGCGGCCGTAAAGCCGCCGACCAGCGTGTCGTCAGCGAAGAGGAGACCCGTTATCTCATCGACGAACAGCTCCGTTCCGTAGGCTGGGAAGTCGATTCAGCAGTTCTGCGCTATTCACGCGGAACTCGGCCGCAAAAGGGCAAAAATATCGCTGTCGCCGAATGGCCGACACAGCCTGTTGCCGGCAAGAATGATACATGCTATGTCGATTATGCCCTGTTTTGCGGACTGCGCCTTGTCGGCTTTGTTGAAGCCAAGGCCGAACACAGGGACATCTCCGCCGTCATCAGCGGCCAGTGCCGCGAATACGCGCGCGCCGTGCGCCCGGAAGATCAGAAGTACCTGCAGGGAGGCCCCTGGAACGGCGCTCAAGTCCCATTCATTTACGCCGCAAACGGCCGTCCTTATTTGAAGCAGCTTGAGATCAAATCCGGCGTCTGGTTTCACGATCTGCGTGAAAGCGGCAATATCCCGCACGCTCTTGCAGGATGGCACAGTCCTGCCGTGCTCACCGAGATGCTGCGGCGCAGCGACGAAGAAGCTGTCAGACGCCTTGAAGCCGAGCCCTGGGATATCCTCACCGACCCTGACGGCCTCAACCTGCGCGAATACCAGCTGCGCGCCGTTAAAGCCGTCAGCAGCGCTGTGCAGAACGGCCGCCGCCATATCCTCCTCTCCATGGCGACCGGCACCGGCAAGACCCGCGTCGCCCTCGCCATCATCTACCGCTTTCTCAAGGCAGAACGCTTTCGCCGCGTCCTGCTGCTCGTCGACCGCAACACACTCGGCGAGCAGGCCCTTGACACCTTCAACGATGTAAAAGTCGAGCGCCGCCTCTCCCTGCCCGAAATCTACGGCGTCAAAGAACTTGCCGAACAGTCGCCCGATCCCGAGACCCGGCTCCAGATCGCCACCGTGCAGAGCATGGTTCGCCGCGTCCTCATGAACGACGCCGACCATCCCATGCCCTCTGCCGGCGATTATGACCTCATCGTCGTCGACGAAGCCCACCGCGGCTACTCGCCCGATCGGGAAATGACCGATGACGAACTTGCTTTCCGCGATCAGAGCGATTATCAGAGCAAATACCGCGCTGTTCTTGATTATTTCGATGCCGTCAAGATCGGACTGACTGCCACTCCAACACTCAACAGCGTAGAGATTTTCGGCGAACCCGAATTCGAGTACAGCTATCGCGAAGCCGTCATCGACGGCGCCCTCGTCGACCATGACGCACCCCACCGCCTGACCACCGCGCTAAGCACCAAGGGCATCCACTTTGCAAAAGGCGATGACGTGCAGCGTCTCGACGCCGAAACGGGACAGCTCTTTATCGACCCGCACATCCCCGACGAGCTGGATTTCAGCGTCGAACAGTTCAACAAAGAAGTCATCGCTCCCGAGTTCAACAAAGTCGTCCTCGAAGAGATCTTCAGCAGCATCGACCCGGAAAACCCAGCGCAGGGCAAGACCCTCATCTTTGCCGCCAACAATGCCCACGCCGACCTCATCGTCGACATCCTGCGCAAAATGTACGAGCCCATCCAGCTCGACAGCGGCGCCATCGTCAAGATCACTTCCGCCGCCGGCGACCGCGACACCGTGCAGCAGCTCGTCGCCCGCTTCAAAAACGAACGCTTTCCCAGCGTCGCCGTCACCGTCGACCTGCTCACCACCGGCATCGACGTGCCTTCTATCACCCGCCTCGTCTTTCTCCGCGCCGTACGTTCGCGCGTCCTCTTCGAGCAGATGATGGGCCGAGCCACCCGGCGCTGTGAAACCATTGGCAAAGACCACTTTGAAATCTACGATCCCATCGGCGTGTACGACCTCCTGCTGCCTCACAGCGCCATGCGCCCCGCCGTTCCCAGCCCGCAGACCACCTTCAGCGACCTCCTCAAAGCACTTGAGCCGGACAAACTGCCGCCGGCCCTCACCGCTCTCGATCCCCAGACAGCTCACACGCCGCAAGAGCAGGAAGCCGCGCTCAGCTACCGCATCAGCCTCATCCTCGCCAAGCTGCGCCGCATCCATCACCGCCTCAGCGACGAAGGCAAAGATATCTTCCGCCTCCGCACCGACGGCCTTGACCTGCCCGCCTTTGTCGAACAGGTCAAACACCTGCCGCCCCAGCAGGCCAAAGAGCGCCTGCTCAGCCTGAAGCCACTCTTCGAGCAGCTCGACGGCCGCACACTGCGCGCGCATAATCACAACGGCCCCGCGATCTATTCCGGCAGCGACCAGCTTGCTGCTCACGAACGCGGATACGGCAACAGCAACATGCCGCCCGAAGACTATATCAAGTCATTCGGCGAATACCTGCGCACCCACCTCAACGAGATCACCGCCCTCAAGATCCTCTGCACCCGCCCGCGCGACCTCACCCGTGAAGACCTGAAAAAACTGCGCCTCGAACTCAGCGCCGAAGGCTTCACAACCTTCCAGCTCAACTCCGCCCTCGACCAGGCCCGCGCTAAAAATGCCAGCCTCGTCGCCGACATCATCACCCTCATCCGCTCCTCCGCCATCGGCTCCCCCCTTCAGGACCACGCCCAGAGGATCAAAAACGCAGTAACCCGACTGAAGGAACGCCATAAGTTCAACCTCATCCAGCTGCGCTGGCTCGACCGCATCGAGCAGTACCTCGTCCACGAATCCGTCTTCAACCAGAAAACCTTCGACGAAGACGACCGCTTCAAAAGCGCCGGCGGCTTCGCCAGACTCAACAAACAGTTCTTCGGAGGAGAACTGGAACACATCGTCGACGAACTCAACGACTACCTCTACGAAGACACCCCCGCGTAAGTTCGCTGACTTTTGACTTTGTAACGGAGGCACACCATGAACAATCAGGAGATCGTCGCTAAACTCTGGAACCTGTGCAACGTCCTGCGCGATGACGGCATCACCTACCAGCAGTACGTCACCGAACTCACCTACATCCTCTTTTTGAAAATGGCCAAAGAGACCGGCGCCGAGACCGGCATCCCCGAGCAATACCGCTGGGACACCCTCGCCGACAAAGACGGCGTCGAACTCAAAGACCATTACCAAAACCTCCTCAGAGCCCTCGGAACCAGCACCGGCCGCATCGGCCAGATCTATAAAGACGCCGTCAGCGCCATCACAAAGCCCGCCAACCTCCGCACCATCGTCCTCGCCATCGATCAGCTCGACTGGTACAGCGCCCGCGAAGAAGGACTTGGCAACCTCTACGAAGGCCTCCTCGAAAAGAACGCCACCGAGAAAAAATCCGGCGCCGGCCAGTACTTCACCCCGCGCGTCCTCATCGACGTCATGACCCGCCTTTGCGCCCCGCAGCCCGGCGAGCGCTGCAACGATCCCGCCTGCGGCACCTTTGGCTTCATGATCGCCGCCGACGCCTACATCAAATCGCACACCGACGACCTCTTTGCCCTCTCCGCCGATCAGGCCGAATTCCAGAAAAAACAGGCCTTCTCCGGCTGCGAACTCGTGCCCGAGACCCACCGCCTCGCCCTCATGAACGCCATGCTCCACGGCATCGAAGGCGACATCTGGTGCAACGACACCCTCAGCAGCTTCGGCAAACAGATGAACGGCTACGACCTCGTCCTCACAAACCCGCCCTTCGGCACCAAAAAAGGCGGCGAGCAGAGCGGACGCGACGACTTCACCTACAAGACCAGCAACAAGCAGCTCAACTTCCTCCAGCACATCTACCGCAGCCTCAAAGCCGACGGCAAAGCCCGAGCCGCCGTCGTGCTGCCCGATAACGTCCTGTTTGCCGACGGTGACGGCGAACGCATCCGAACAGACCTCATGGACAAGTGCTGCCTGCACACCGTCCTCCGCCTGCCCACCGGCATCTTCTACGCCCAGGGCGTCAAGACCAACGTCCTCTTCTTCACCCGCGGAAGCGACGACAAAGGCAACACCCGCGACGTGTGGTTCTATGACTTGAGAACCAACATGCCCTCCTTCGGCAAGACCAACCCCCTCAGGAAAGAACACTTCGCCGCCTTTGAAGCCGCCTACACCGCCGCCGACCGCGCCGCCGTGAACGACGAGCGATGGAGCCGCTTCACCCGCGAGCAGATCGCCGCCAAAGGCAACACCCTCGACCTCGGCCTCATCCGCGACGACAGCGTGGTGAACTACGAAGACCTGCCCGACCCCATCGAAAGCGGCGAAGAAGCCATCGCCCAGCTGCAAGAAGCCATCAGCCTGCTGCAGAGCGTCGTCGACGAGCTGAAAAGCCTGAAGCCGAACGAGGCCGAATAAATGACCCGCGCCAAAAACAAAAAGGACCTGACGCCCGAAGAAAAACGAGCGCAGGCCATCGTGCCGCCGGAAGAACAGCCGTATAAAGTGCCGGGGAATTGGCGGTGGGTACGTGCTAAATTGGGTTTCAACATTACATCCAGTAAACGTGTTCATAAAGAAGACTGGAAGAGTGAAGGAATCCCTTTTTATCGTACACGAGAACTTGTTAAACTCTCCGAGAATGGTTATGTAGATAACGAATTATTTATTACACAAGAATTATACGAAGAGTTTAAAAATCAATTTGGCGTACCAAAAGTTGATGATTTATTAATAAGCGGCGTTGGAACGATAGGAATTCCTTACATTGTGTCAAATGATGAGCCGTTTTATTTCAAAGATGGTAATGTCATCTGGTTCCAAAACAAAGGCGTGTTCTTATCGCGATATATTTATTTCTTGTATAAAAGCACCTTTATGCAAAATCAACTTCATGAAATGTCTGCTGGTACGACTGTTGAAACATACACAATCATTAATGCGGAAAAGACAGCTTTTCCGTTACCACCTCTTTCAGAACAGCGCCGTATCGTCGAGCGAATCGAACGCCTGTTTGCCCGGCTGGACGAGGCCGCGTGCAAAGCCCAGTCCGTCCTCGCCAGCTGTGAAGCCCGCAAATCCGCCATCCTCCACAAAGCCTTCACCGGCGAGCTGACGGCGGAGTGGAGGAAGAATAAGGGACGGACTATCGGCCAATGGCAGGATGTATCGCTTTCTGACATTATAGAGAGTTTTCGATACGGCACTTCCGAAAAAAGCAGTTACGTGAACGACGGAACTCCTGTCTTGCGCATACCAAATATTGGCGATGGCATCATTGATTTTACCGACTTGAAGTTTTTGCAGCATTCTGAGACAACAACGGAGTGTCTAATACACGAAAATGACATTTTGCTTATTCGATCCAACGGGAGCCGTGACCTTGTCGGCAGAGCAGCAATCGTCCCCCCTCTGGATAAGGAATATGCTTATGCATCATTTCTGATTCGGATTCGTCCAACAGAGGCAATTTTGGCGCAATATCTTGTCCTATTCTTGAATACCGCATTGGCACGTGAGCAGATGTTCAAAAAAGCAAAATCATCAGCAGGAATCCACAACATCAACACACAGGAGCTGGGAGAGATTGTGCTCAGATTGCCCCTGACAGACGAACAAACTGAGATTATCAACCGTGTCGAAAATTTACTTTTAAAGCAGAATAGGATTCAATCCGCTGCCCAATCCACCCTGGCCAGCATCACCGCCCTCAAACAATCCATCCTCGCCCGCGCCTTCCGCGGCGAGCTGGGCACCAACGACCCCGCCGAACCGGCAGCAGAGCTGTGACCGTATCACAACACAAAAAGGCCCCGCATTAGCGGAACCTTTTCTTTTCTCGTATCGCACTTCGTAAATGCGGATCAGCCTGATTCTTTGGCTTGGACCTCACGAGTGATATTATCGGCCAGCCGCGTGATCGATTTCATAATGTCGTCGGCATCTTTCTGAGCAAGCGGTACACGCGTCTTGGTATTAATATCGCGATCAGCTGCATGGACGATCTTGCAGCGCCGGTCGTAAGCGTTACTGATTTCGGTATGTAACTGCGAAGGCAACACCGTTTCTGCATCAATCCCCAGAGTTTTTAATAATTTTTTGATTTCAGTGGGGTTCATGAATGTCTTGCTTTCGTATCGACGCTTCATTTTTTCCCGTAGCCATGCGCTGTTGTCTGTATCCTCGATCATCATCTGCCTGACGTCTTCGAGCTCTTTTAAGGATATTTCGATATTCTGGTAAGATTCTGACTTTTCACCTGTCCAAGATTTGTCAAAGATACTTACGACACCGTATACAGCCAGTTCATGCATAAAGTAATCCAGCGCACTGAACGCAAAGACGATCTGTGAGCGCCAAATGTCCTCAGCATCTTCTTTTTGACCACGCTTCACGAGGTCATCAGCCAGCATACTTTTCTGTTGAATACTCAGCATGATCTCATTGAACTGTCCTTGTATCTCTGCATAACTGAGCCAGCGTGGCTGTTTAGGTTCGCGGCTGTTTTCCTGTCTTGTTTTCTCAAAGGAGAATCTGCGCGCAGAGCCCATGATCATTTTTCCTCCACGGCTAATTTTTCAGACAGTGTTTCGTTGAGCATCGGCACAGCTCCGTAACGGCCGCTAATATAGCCCCTGGCAATGTTTTCGCTTTTACGAACGTCTTTGATTTCAATAAGAGAATAGAGGTCAGTTGAACGGTCCCCCGTTTTCAGCTCAGTAAACCAGATCTGATCGCGGCGGAACAGCTTCAAGTCGAGCAGGCTAGTGTCATGTGTCGTAAAAATCAGCTGAGCTTTGCTTTCAGGGCAATATATGTAGATCCATTTAATGAGCTGCCGTACAATGGCTTCGTGCAGACCCAGTTCGATTTCATCCCAAACAATGACGGCACCGCTTTTAATAAAATCAATCAGCGGGCAGATAATCTCAAATAACTTTTTTATCCCTGTGGATTCTTCAGTAACAAGATCGGTTTGAAAGGCTGGATAGCCAACCTGTGCGTTATATTGCAACCCTTCCTGTATCGTCCCAAGGGCTGCTGTTAGCGTCTTAAACGGCTCAGGTATGGGCGCTTCCTGTATTGTAATTTGTTTCGTCTTAACCTGAATATCTGTGACGCCAGTCCCGAGCAGTTGCATGATTCTGATGAATTCACGCTTTGTGAGAGGCTCTTTCTCTAGTTTCTGCAAAGAAATCTCCAACCAATTATTCTGTCTGGGTTCATCGATTTTCGTACCGTAGACCATCATTCCTTGGCTGAAAAAGAGAAAGGCGTTCACAACTTCCTCAACGGGTGAGAAGTTTGCAGCACACGATAAAAGCAGTCTGTTCTCTTTGCAGGCTTGTAAAGCCAACTCAAACTTTGATTTATAGTTTGTACCAAACGTGAATTTTTGCTCTGTCCGGCTAAAGATTTTACGCACACGTCCGTTAGGGTAGAAGTACAAGTATTCGCTGTTGATCCTGTTGTTTTTTACCGAAAAACCATACTCATACTGTGTATTATGGGTGACAAACTGAAAGTCAAAATGCGAGGGAGTGTCAACCGAAGTCAGTTTGTGTGGCTGCTGAACAACGCCCATTCCTGGCTGATGATTGACGCTGTTAAGAATAATGGCTCTGGCAATATTCAAAGCGTTGATAAAATTACTTTTTCCCGAACCGTTTGCGCCATAGATTGCGGAGATTTTTGTGAACTTTCGCGACTTAAATGCAATGAGCCGCTCAGATAAGCTCGTATCTTTGGAAGCAAGCGTCGAAAAGACAATTCTGTTTTTTATCGAACGGAAATTACTGCAGCTGAACTGCAACAGCATTTACATTCACCCCCTAAAATCATATTAGGGTGAATTTATAAATTTGTCAATGAAATTTGCAGAAAAAATGCAAATCAGGCAATTAAAATCGCATACAGTGTCATTTTTGATAGCAAATCAGCCCGAAAGCGTTCGTGAAATCTTATCGCGTGCTTTCGGGCTGATTTGTTATATATGTTTTCTGTTTTTCAGGCCGCTGCCGGTCTGCATTTTATCCCGGTCACTGATTCGCAGCGCTTTTCAGCCGCTTACCGTTTTTCCTCCCGCCTTCTTCCCTTTTCCGTAGCGCGTTTTTGCTGCGGCCTGGGCGCGGGCGATGGAGAGGGCGAGGTCGGGATTGGCGATGGTCTTGCTCACTTCGGCGAGAGCTTCGTCAACGGCGCTTTGCGGCACGGTCAGCTTTTTGGGGCGCGGCTCGGGCCGCGGTGCTTTTTTCTCCAGGCGGCGCACGACAGCGCGAACGCCGGGCAGCTCCAGACCGATCTGCCGCTTGACGCGCATGACCAGAGTGCCGCCGCTCATGTTGATCATCTGGGCAGCGACAGGCGATTCGCAGGCGACGATGAGCACGCCCTTATCCAGTTTATCCGGCTGGGTGCAGCTCGCCAGCTGCGGGCCGACGATGTTGGGCCAGCGGCGTTCCATCTCACCGAGCTGATACGCGATCCGAAAGACGCGCGGCAGGCTGCGGTTGATCACCGCGCCGACAGCCTGAGCGCCGGGGTCTCTTTTATTCTCCATGAAGGTCAAGCCTCCTTCGTGCGGTGCTGCGTTCAGTTCCACATGGAACAGAGTTATCTGTTTCACGTAGAACTGACGATCTACGATCTCTTTTCGCGTCTTTGCCGTTCGCTCAGATACACCGCCAGGTGCTGCAGGTCGGTCGGCGTGACGCCGGAGATGCGTCCGGCCTGACCGAGCGTGGCGGGGCGCACTTTTTCGAGCTTTTCGCGGCTTTCGGCAAGCATCCCTGTCAGTTCGCCGTAATCAAACCCGGCAGGGATCTTCATGTTCTCCAGGCGCAGCATTTTTTCGACGCTGCGCTGCTGGCGGTCGATGTAGCCCTGATACTTGACGGCGGTCTCAACGTTGGCGGCGGCTTCACCGGTCAGCCGCTCTCCGCTCAGGAGGGGGGCGATTTTTTCATAGCTCATCTCGGGCCAGCGCAGCAGTTCGGCGGCCGAGATGCCGCGGTCAAGTGGTTCCCGGCCCTCGCGCTCCAGGACGGGGGCGGTGGCTGAAGGCGACAGATGCGTGTTTTTCAGCAGTTCGACCTCGCGGTCTTCGGCTTCCCAGCGGCGCTGAAGCGTGTCCCACTGCTGGTCGCTGAGCAGGCCGAGGCGGCGGCCGATGGGCGAGAGGCGGCGGTCGGCGTTGTCGTGGCGCATCAGCAGGCGGTGTTCGCAGCGGCTGGTGAGCATGCGATAGGGTTCTTTGGTGCCGCGGGTGACAAGGTCGTCGACGAGCACGCCGAGATAGGCCTGATGGCGGCCGAGGACCAGCGGCTCTTCGCCTCGCAGCGAAAGCACGGCGTTGATGCCGGCCAGCAGGCCCTGCGAGCCGGCTTCTTCGTAGCCGGAGGTGCCGTTGATCTGTCCGGCGCAGAACAGGCCGGGCAGTTTTTTCATCTCCAGCGACAGGGAAAGCTGCTGCGGATCGATGGCGTCATATTCGATGGCATAGCCGGGGCGCAGGATGACGGCGTTTTTGCAGCCGGGCAGGGTGCGCGTCATGGCGATCTGCACGTCGAACGGCAGGCTGGTGGAGAAGTTCTGCACGTAGATCTCGACGCTGCCGCGGGCGACGGGCTCCAAAAAGATGGGATGGCTGTCTTTCTCCGGGAAGGCCATCACCTTTGACTCGATCGAAGGGCAGTAACGCGGGCCGGTGCCGGTGATCTCGCCGTGAACAATGGGCGAGCGCTCCAGGTTGTCGGTGATGATGCGGTGAGTCTCGGCGTTGGTGCGGATCATGCCGCAGGCGATCTCGCGATAGATCTTTTTCTGCCCCCAGAGGTCGAAGCAGACGGGCGTCGTTTCGCCTTCCTGCATCTCGATGCCGCTCCAGTCGATGCTGTCGCGGTACAGGCGCGGCGTGGTGCCGGTCTTGAGGCGCTGCATATCGATGCCCAGGCTGCTCAGCGACTTTGAAAGGTTCACCGCCGGCTGCTGGCCCATGGGACCGGAGGCGAAATTGACCAGTCCGACGTGGACGCGGCCGCCCAGATGGGTGCCGGTGGTGAGGATGACACGGGGAGCCTCGAATGCCAACTGAAAGCGCGTCTTTACGCCTTTGAGGCGGTCGTTCTCGATCCACAGCTCTTCGACCTGATCCTGAAAAACGCGCAGATTTGGGCAGCTGGTCAGCTCGCGCAGATAGTAATCGTGATAGTCGTGAAGGTCGCACTGCGCGCGCAGCGCGCGGACGGCGGGGCCTTTGGAGGTGTTGAGCCACCGCATCATCATGGCAGAAGCGTCGGCCGCGCGCGCCTGCACGCCGCCGAGGGCGGAGACTTCGCGCACGAGGGTGCCCTTGGCGGGGCCGCCGATGGAAGGATTGCACGGCATATAGGCAGCGTGATCGACGTCCTGCACGATCATCAGCGTTTTCGCGCCCATCTTCGCGGCGGCGAGCGCCGCCTCGCAGCCGGCATGGCCGCCGCCGACGACGATCACGTCAAAGCGGCTTTCGGGAAAGATCTGCACTGCGGCCACCGGCCTATTTGCGGCCCGAGTCCTCGTAGCTGAGCACGGTGTCGCTCTGAGTGAGCGAGCGGTTTTCGTACAGCGTGATGGACTGGCGGCTGAAAACGCCTTCGCTCCAGCACACGCCGCTGACGACGCCGTTCTCTTCAAGCTCTTCGGTGGGGGCGCCGTACTTGCTCGTCAGCATCGCGCTGAGCTCGTTGTAATGTCCGGTGAAGGCGGTGTATTTCTTCTCGCTGTTCTGATTTCGCGAAGCGGCGGCCTTCTTCGCGCGCTCAAGGTCGCCCTTGCGGACAAAGGCAAAGCGGGCGAGGAACAGGCCTTTTTTGGAAAAGCGCAGCAGCAGATGGCCCTGGCGGCCGAAAAAGTCCACCGCGTAAAAAGCCTCGTGATAGCCGGGCAGATAGCTGTACTCGCACAGCAGCCGGGCGCCGTTCTGTCCGGTCATGACCGCGTTGGCGTCAGCCACCGACGCGCCGAAATTCACGCCCCAGACGCCGTCGATCGTCTCGGCGGCATAGGATGCTGCGCTTAGAGCGAAAGCCGCCGCAGCGGCAAGCAGAATTTTTTTCATAAGGGTACCTCCTTGCAAAAAAAGAATAAACGTTCGCAGCGCGTGAAATTGTCCGCGCTGCTTTTTTAAACATCAGGATTCGTCAAACGCTTCACGCTCTTTTATGGACTGATCCGTTCGATCTTTCCCGCGTCAAGTTTCCAGGCCGCGCCGTCAAACTGCGGCAGCGGGCTTTCAGCCGTAGCGGCAAACACCTGCCAGCCGCTGCGGCCGAGGCAGTTCATGAGGACGTCGCGGCCCGAAGCGTCGAGCTCGCTCGTCACCTCGTCAAGCAGCAGCACAGGCGCGGCACGGTAGCGTTCCTGTACGGACGAAGCCGCAGCCATGATCAGCGAAAGCGCGGCGCGGCGGCGCTGTCCGCGGCTGAGGACTTCCGCAGCCGTCCTGCTTTCGCAGCTGAGAAGCAGATCGTCGCGGTGCGGACCGACCAGAGGGGTGCCGGAAGCCCGCTCACGTTCGGCGAGGATCGCGCAGGAACGGTGGAAATCTTCGAGCAGGTCATCCGCATTGCCCGCCCCTCCCCTTTTCAATTCCAGGGCCACAGGACGGGGCAGAAGGTCGTTCCATTTTTCAAGACATTTTTCAAGAGCGGACGTCACTTCGGTGCGGCACTCCCAGATCCAGACGGCCAGTGCGGCCATCGTCTCCTGCGTGATGCGCGGCGAATGCCCCTGGCTGAGCAGGTAGCGCCGGTGCTGCGTGATGCGGCGGTACTCGGAGAGCTTGAACGCATACAGCGGAAAGACCAGCGCGCAGAGCACGTCCAGAAAACGGCGCCGCACCGCGGGCGAGCCTTCGATCAGCGCCATGTCGGCCGGCAGGAACGCCAACGACTGCACGCAGCTGCGCAGATCGCCCCAGCGACATGCCTTGCCGTCGACGCGCAGCGAGGCGCGGGCAACGATATGGGCCTCGATCAGGGCGCTGCGCTCGCCTTCGGCCTGAGCTGCCAGCGAGGCGCCGCCTTCGCTGTTCCACCGGACTGTGTCAGAACACCGCGAGCCGCTGAAGGCTCCCCACCCGGTAATGATGTGGAGAGCCTCCAGAACGTTCGTCTTGCCCGCTCCGTTGGGCCCGCTGAGCACGTTCAGCCCGGGGTGCCATTCACAGAGCGCGTTTTCCAGATTGCGAAAATTGCGGATTCTCGTCTGAGCGATCCGCATGAAGAGCTCCTTAAGCCTCCGCGGCGCCGCCCATAGCCGTCTCGACGGACTTGAGCTTGATCGGCATGAGCATGTAGATGAAGTCCTCGCCCTCGGGGCGCGAGATCATCATCTGACCTTCGCTGCCGTTGAAGGACAGGCTGACTTCGCTGCCGTGGAACGCTTTGATGCCGGCGATCAGATAGCCGACGTTGAAGGCCACCTTGAGCGGCTCGCCGTCGATCTCGGCATCGACGCTCTCGTTTGCCTCGCCGACCTCAGGCGCGCGTCCCGTCAGCCCCATGGCCGCGCCGGGCGACAGCGTGAGCAGCACCATGCGGCTGGAATCGCTGACGACGACGTTGATGCGGTCGAGCGCAGAGAGGAAGCTGGCGCGCTCGGCCTTGAGCTGCGTGGTGCTGGTGTTGCTGAGGATGCGCTCGTAGTTGGGGAACTTGGAATCGATGCATCTCACCGAGTACTGCACGCCGGGCACGTTGAAATAAGTCACGGCGCCGTCCTGGAGCACTTCGACCTCCTGATCGGGCGGCACGCTGGCGAGGACGCTCTTGTATTCGTCGAGCGACTTGAGGGGCAGCAGCATCTCGCGCAGCTCGTCCGCCTCGCCGCTGTTCTGGACGAGCGTTTTCGACAGCGAAAGACGGCGTCCGTCGGTGGCGACGACGCGCAGCTCACCGCCGGAGATCTGGAGCAGACCGCCGGAAAGGTACTTGGGGAAGTCCTCGTTCGGCGCGCCGGCAATGCTGCCCTCGGCCAGGACGCGGCCCAGCTCGCCGGCAGGAACGCGGGTGAACTCCTCGGCAGCGCGGGGCGACGGCAGTTCCGGGAAGTCGGCGACCATGTAGGTGGTAAACGAATAATGGCTGCGACCTGCCGTGATCGTGCCCTTTTCGTCCTCGACTTCGACGGTGAACGGCGAGACGGCGATCTTCTTGAACAGCTCGCCGACCACCTTGAGCGGCAGGATCGCTGTGCCCGGCTCGAGCACGTTCACGCCTTCGGCCTTGATGCGGATGGTCGTTTTCAGGTCAGTAGCGTTCAGCGTGACGCCGTTTTCATCGGCCTCGCAGAGAATGCTGGCCAGCGTGGCCATGGTGCTCTTGGTTCCGGTGACGCGTTCGGCCATGGTCCAGTATTTCATGAATACGTTCTGGGTGATCTCAAGTTTCATGTGGAAATCCTCACTTTCCCCTGTTATGAACAACTAGGTGATTGATAAAACCAGAAGCCGTAATAATAGGCTGTGTGTAATTTGTGGATAAGTGATATAAACGTACGTAATTGCTGAGTTCGTGAATGTGGATAAACTGGCGGATCAGTGGTGGACGTCTGTCCACACTTTTCACCGTTCGGGGCGGAAAACGCCCTGAGCATGGTGTTATCCACAGAATTTTTCAGCGTCGGTCCACCCTTTTTTCACAGCTTTTTCTCAATGTTTTCCACGATCTTGCGCACACGTTCGTCTTCGTTGATGCGCACGGAGATGCACTTGTAAGCGTGGATCACCGTTGTGTGGTCCTTTTTGCCGAAATCCTTGGCGATCTTCGCATAGCTCAGCTCGGTGTGCTTGCGGCACAGGTACATGGCTGTCTGACGAGCGAGCGCCACTTCGGAAGTGCGGCCGCTGCCGCAGATGTCCTGCGCGGTGTAGTTGAACTCGGCGCTGACCAGCTCGATGATCCGCTGCGACGAAAGTGCGCCGTGGTGGCTGACGTCGATCACGTCCTTCAGCCACTCGCGGGTGTTCTCGATCGTGATCGGCATCTGCGAGAAGCTGGAGCTGGCGATCACGCGGTTGAGCGCGCCTTCCAGCTCGCGGATATTGCTTGGCATCGTCTCGGCGAGAAAGTTGATCACATCGTCATTCACAGGGATGCGCCGCTGCTCGGCTTTCTTCTTGAGGATAGCGATCCTCGTCTCGTAATCCGGTGGCTTGATGTCGGAAACGAACCCCCAGGCGAACCGGCTGCGGATGCGCTCGTCGATGTCGCCGAGCTCTCTGGGCGGCCGGTCAGAGCTGAGGACGATCAGCTTTTTGGCGTTGTAGAGGTCGTTGAAGGTATGGAAAAACTCTTCCTGCGTACTTTCCTTGCCCGCCAGGAACTGGATGTCGTCGATGAGGAGGATGTCGACATGCCGGTAGTGCGAGCGGAAGCTCTGCGTGCTGTTGTTCTTGATCGCCGTGATCAGGTCGTTGGTGAACTTCTCTGACGACAGATACAGCACTTTGATGTCGGGATTCTGGCTCTGCGCGTAGTTGCCGATGGCGTGCATCAGATGCGTTTTGCCCAGTCCGACGCCGCCCCAGATGAACAGAGGATTGTATGACTCACCGGGAGCCTCGGCCACGGCGAAGCTGGAGGCGTAGGCGATGCGGTTTGAGTTGCCGACGACGAACGAGGCGAAATCGTACTGGCGGTTCAGCCCGTTGTAGGCGATCAGCGGCTTCGCGTGAGCCTTCTCCGCCGCGGGCTTTTCCTGTTCTTCGGTTTTCGTCTCGGTCGCCAGGATGAGGCCGCTGCCCAGACCGTGCTCGACCATGACTTTTTCGAGAGTGGCGAGGTGTTCCTCGCGGATCTTCTTCACCACGAACGGCAGCGCTTCGACGACCAGCTTGTCACCGTCCATATGCGTCGGTACGCACGCTTTCAGCCAGATGTCGACGGTCTGCGGCGGAAGGAGCGGCTCGGCGTACTTCTGGAGCTCCTTCCAGATTTGATTGACGTCTTTCATTGAGTACCCACCTTGTGCGTCTTGCTTAAAAGACATGAAATCTGCGCTGCGAAAACTGCCCGGATTTTGTGGAAAAGTCCCTTTCGCAGGCGCAAATGCAAATTACTCCAAGAATATTATCCACTAAAAAACGTCAAACTGCAAGGCGCAGACAAAACCGCCGGGAAACGATGTATAATAAAAAAAAATCAGCCGCGGCAGGCTTTGGCTGCCTGTGGAAAAGAAAGGAAAAAAACAATGTCGATCTATTTCAACAATGCGGCGACCACGTGGCCAAAACCTCCCTGCGTGGCCGAGGCCATGAAGGACTTTCTCGAAAACGGCGGCGCCAATTTCGGCCGCGGGACCTCGTCGGGGCGCGACCTTGAAACGATGGGCATGGTGCTGGAATGCCGCGAGCGTGTCGCCCGCCTACTCGGCGGCTGGGAAAACGCCTCGCCGCAGTATGTCACGTTCACGGCCAATATCACCGAGGCTCTCAACACCGTGCTGAAAGGATATCTCAAGCCGGGGATGCGCGTCGTCACCTCGTCGATGGAACACAACGCCGTCACCCGGCCGCTGCGGCATCTGGAACAGACGGGCGTGAAAGTCACGGTCGTCCAGTGCGACCGCTTCGGACGGCTCGATCCTGCCGATCTGGATCGGGCGTTAGGAGCTGAACGCGCTGATCTGGCAGTGCTCAATCACTGTTCAAACGTCTGCGGGACCGTGCAGGATCTCGAAGCGTGCGCGGCCGTCTGCACCGGACGCGGCGTGCCGCTTGTGGCCGATACGGCTCAGACGGCCGGACTGCTGCCGCTGAACGCACACAAGCTCGGCCTGGCGGCGCTGTGCTTTACCGGGCACAAGGGACTGATGGGGCCGCAGGGAACGGGCGGTATCGTCTGGAAGCCCGATTTTGCCCAGGCGTGTGACCCGTTCTGCGAAGGGGGCACGGGCAGCTTTTCGCATCTGGAGACGCAGCCGGAAGCGATGCCCGACCGATTTGAAAGCGGCACGCAGAACCTGCCCGGCATCGCCGGACTGAATGCCGCCCTGAAGTGGATCGAAGAGCGCGGCGTTGATTCGCTGCGGAAGGCCGAAAATGCAGTCGGCGCACGTTTTCTGGATGGTCTGAAAAAGCTGCCCGGCGTCAGGCTCTACGGCCTGACGGAGATGAGCGATGGCAAGCGATTGCCCGTGTTTGCCGTCAACTTTGACGGCGTCGACAACGCTGTGCTGGCTGCCGAACTGAGCGACCGGGGCCTGGAGACCAGGCCGGGACTGCAGTGCAGCCCATGGGCGCACCAGACGCTGGGATGTTTCCCGCAGGGAGCTTTGCGGCTCAGCCTCGGCGCGTTCAATAGCCCTGAAGAGGTTGATAAGGCGTTGATTATTATTGACCAATCATTGAAAGCGATCGGGGCACCCTCACCGATCGCTGCCCGCTGAATCCCTTTTTATTTTTTGCTCCCCCATTGCCGAAAACAGGGAAAACACTCTGGAAGCGGCTCTTACGCTTTTGATTTATGTATACTGCATAAAAAGAACATCGGGATCTGTCTTTTTTTTAATATTATGATATAATTTTATATCATGAAAGTTGCGAAAGGCAACGCGACAATGGGGGTATTGCAGATGAACGAAACATTGACCAGCATTCTCTCAAGGCGCAGCATCCGCCGCTTTACCGACGATTCCGTCTGCGAGTCGACGATGAGGCTCGTTTTGGCGGCTGGTTCGGCGGCGCCGAGCGCCTGTGCGCAATTTCCCGTGCGCTTTATCGTTCTCAACCGCGAACGCATGGCGGCACTGGCTGAGCGCGTCGAGCAGAAATCTCCGTTCCAGCAGGGCCAGTGGGCGATCGCCGTCTGCGCCGATACGCGAGGCTACGCCAACGGTCTGGCCTGGATCGAAGACTGCGCGGCGGCGATGGAAAACATGCAGATCGCCTGTGCCTCGCTTGGTCTCGGGTCGCTGTGGTACGGCGTGTATGCCCGTCCCGCCAAGGAGCCGCAGGTGCGCGAGTTCCTCAAACTGCCCAAGGGCGTTGAAGTGCTCGGCATCACTGTGATGGGCTATGCCGCCGAGAAAAAAGAACCGACGTCCGGCGTCGATATGACGCGCGTGCGTATCGGCGAGTGGAGCGAATAGCGGCAGCTGTAAAAAAACAGGACTTTCCGTTTCGCGGAAAGTCCTGTTTTTTTACTGTGCTGGACGGAATGCTGCTGCCGTTGTATACGTGCCTCGCGATGGCTTTTGATGCAAAGCTGCATTACAGACGGATGCCGGCCGGTCGGTAGTAACGCGATTCGTCGACGCCTTCGTGATGCAGCAGCCAGATCTTTTTCTCGATGCCGGCAGCATAGCCTCTGATCGCGCCGTTAGTGCTGATGACGCGGTGCGTGGGGATGATGACCGCAAAGGGATTGCGAAGGAGCGCGCTGTTCAGCGCCATTTTGCTCATCGCACGTTCAGGGCTGAGCAGACGGCTGACGCGCGTCCTCAGCTCGCCGCAGGTGATGACCTGGCCGTAGGAAACGCACAACAGCTCATCCAAAATCGCCGCATGAAGAGGCGTGCCTGGCGGTACAAGAGGGATATCGCGGGCGTCCGGCCGATCGCCGCTGAAATAGCGGTCGAACCAGGTGCGGCACTGCTTCAGCAGGGGATATTCATTTTCTTCGGCGCCGATGCTGCCGATCCCGGCAGCGAAGTATTTCTGCCGGTCAAACCAGACTCCGGCCAGCCTGTCGTCCTGAGCGACGATCGTCAGTCCGCCGAGCGGCGAGCTGTATCGCGTATGATACAACAAATGTATCCCTCCTTAAGCAGTCACGTAGGAAAACGCCTCATAATTTATCATAAATCAAACGATTTATAAACGGTTGATCGTCTGAAAATTCACACGCATAACAAAAAAACTCCGTCATTATGACGGAGTTTTTTTGTACAATTCATGAATTGTGGACAGTGACAGGGTTTTCTGTTCAGGTACGGCAGATTGCATCAGCCCGATGAACTGTCGGGGATTTCAGTCTCCTTAGGCTAAGACCGTCTGCTCGCTCCATTTTGGCGGAGCGAGCAGGAGAGCTCTGGCATCGTAGCTGTTAAGCAGCTCGCGCAGACGCGGTTCGAGGGACAGCTCGACGAGCGCCTGCACAGCGACGTCTTCCGCATAAGAAGTTTTGACGCGCTCGTCGCTGACGCCGGCACTGCGCAGGGCGTGCGAGAGGGAACTGATGCGGTCATAGCTGCTGCGCAGAAGCAGCTGACGGAACGGGCGCACTGTTTCGGTCGCAGTCTGAGCGATGACGCCATCCGCAGCGGCCGAATAGGCGTCGATCAGACCGCGCACGCCCAGCTTGACGCCGCCGAAGTAGCGCGTCACGACGATGACGGCGTTGCACAGTCCGGCTTTCTGAAGGCAGCCGAGGATGGGCCGCCCCGCTGTGCCTGAGGGCTCGCCGTCATCGGACGAGAATTCCTCGACGGTTGGAAAGCCGATCCGCCAGGCCGGACAGTTGTGCGTCGCCTGCTTGTGCTTCTGGCGCACAGAGTCGAGCGCCGCGCGGGCCTCTTCCGGCGTTGATGCGGGAACGAGGGCGGCGATGAACTCGCTGCGCTTTTCCTTGAGCGTGAAGAGCGCCGGAGCGGCGGGGCGCAGACAGGTCAGCGCCAGTTCGCCCGGCAGCGCTCCCACGTTTCCTCCAGGGAAATGGGCACGACTTTGGTGTCGCCGATCGCTCCCATGAAGTTGCTGTCGCCGTTCCAGCGGGGCACGACGTGGCAGTGCACATGCGTGTCGATGCCGGCGCCGGCGGCCGCGCCGAGGTTGATGCCGACGTTGAAGCCGTCGGGATGGAACGCGCCCTTCAGACATTCGATCGACCTGGCGATCAGATCGTGGAATTCAAGCGATTCCTCGCGCGTGAAGCTGCTCAGGTCGGTGGTGTGGCGGTAGGGGATGATCATCAAGTGTCCCGAGCTGTACGGGTAGGCATTCAGAATGACGAAGCAGGTCGTGCCTCGGTAGACGATGAAGTGCTTTTTGTCGTCGCTGCCGTCAGCAGGAAAGGTGCAGAAAATGCACTGTTTGCCGCCGCTTTTCGTCGAGCAGATGTAGCTGTATCTCCAGGGAGCCATTAACGTTTCCATGTTTTTCCTCTTTTCTTGAAAAGTTGTTCACCCTTGTGGATAACTGTGGTGGATAAAATGCGAGCAGGTGTGATTAGTTGCTCTGATGTATGCTGATCTTCTTCGAGCCGAAAAATTGAATGCCGTTTTCACGGGCTTTAAAAAGCGGTGCAGAAGATGTCTTGAGGATCGATCGAACTGACAGGGAAAGAAAGATTCGTTATCAAAATAATAATTTTATGTTCACAAACTGACTGTCACTTTTCCAAGTTTTGTTGCTGCTGGATCGGTGATTTGTTTGTCAAAGTCTCTGTTTTCAGGGCTTTAACGAAAACATGACCGGCTTTTCGCGCTAAAATATCTCTTTTGAACGATGAGTGAGTGACTTTGTCCCTCTGTCAAGTGGCGAAAAGTATGCCTTTCACGGCGGTGGAAAAGTGGATAAGTTGTGGATAACTTAAGGAAACGCTGATAAAATACGCCATCTCCTGCGAAACGCTGCCCGAGGGGCTCCTCCACCGTACGGAAGTACGCCTCCGAAGCCCCTTTCGGACAGGTTTCTTCGGATCTGACGCATTTTCTCAGGTTTCCTGTGCGCTGGTCTCATTCTGCATAATGGGATTAAATCAGCGTTTCCTTGTGATCTGTCAGTTTTTCCCTTCGGCGTCTTTGCGGATCATGGCGAGGATGCTTTTCAGCTCGCGCACGCCCGACAGAAGCGCCGCCGCCAGGCCGATGAGAAGGCACAGAGGCGTTGTCCAGCCTGGCCAGCCCTTCGCCGCGCACCAGCGGCCCAGATACAGCCCGGCGATGAGATAGCCGCAGACGAGCAGGGCCGCGCCGGTGATGCGGCTGAAGACGACGAGGTCTTTGACGTTGGGCGTCTTCATTTGCTCTTTTTGCCCTTGGCGGAGCGCTTCGCGGCAGTCCTGGCAGCTGTCTTAGCCGTCTTTTTCGCTGCCGGCTTTGCAGGGGCCGTGCTCACCGCACCCGCCGGTTCTTTCTGTGCAGGGACGGCGGCCAGCGCGTCGCTCTCGCGGTCGAGCAGGTCGCAGATGCGCTGCACCTGATCTCTCGTCAGGCCTGTGAGGAGCAGACGGTTTTCGTCGCCCTGAGCCATGGCTCTGATTTCAAAACCCAGCTTCCTGTTCAGACTGGCGATGCCTTTGGGCTTCCAGCCTTCGATCGGCGGGGCCTGGAACAGCACGTTGACGGTCTTCGAGGTGCCGGCCTTCACTGTCAGCGTGCGCACTGACCAGCCCAGGCGGATGCAGTCGTCGGCCAGCTTGATCAGTTTTTTCTCGTTGTCCTTGAGGGAGAGCAGCACCTTGGCGTGGCCTTCAGAGAGCCGGCCTTCGGCGACGGCGGCACGGACCTGCTCGGGCAGCTGGAGCAGGCGCAGCTTGTTGGCGAGAGCTGTGCGCGCGATGCCGAGGCGCTCGGCGGCTTTTTCCTGAGTGAGGCCGTGCTTTTCGATCAGCAGCTTGATGGCGGCGGCTGTCTCGAGGGGATTGAGGTCTTCACGCTGAAGGTTCTCCACAAGGGCGATCTCGCTGAGCACGCCTTCATCGCCGCGCACGACGCGCACAGGCACCTCGCGCAGCCCGGCTTTGACACAGGCGTGATAGCGGCGTTCGCCGGCGACGATGCGGTATTTCTTCTTGCTCTTCGCGGGCGCGGGGGTGACGATGATCGGCTGGAGCAGGCCGTGGTTCTTCACCGACTCGGCCAGTTCGGCCAGCGTGGCGTCGTCGAACGTCTTGCGGGGCTGTCCGGGATCGGGCTCGATGTCGTCGATGCGGACCGTCTCGCTGTTCTGCACGGGGCGCGCCACGTTCTGGATGGCCATCAGCGCGTCAAGGCCGCGGCCGGAACCGATCAGCGGCGCCGATTTCGCGGCGGCGCTCCTTTTGGGTGCGGCTTTCGCGTTCTTTTGTGAAGCTGATTTTTTCGTTACAGCCATAGTCTTTTAACCTCCAATGCCAGGTCGTGATACGCTTCCCCGCCGCGGCTCGATCTGCCGTAGTCGCGGATGGCGAGCCCCTGCGCGGGAGCGGCGGCCAGATCGACGTTGCGCGGGATGACGGTTTTGAGGACGTGCGTGCCGAACACTTCGCGGATCTGCGCTTCGATCTCGCGCGTCAGGCGCAGATTGGGATTGTACATCGTCAGCAGGATGGCGTCGATCTGAGCGGCCGGGTTGATGCCCCGCTCGCGGATCATCTGCACGGTGTGGGCCAGCAGGCTGAGCCCCTGCATCGCGTAATATTCGCACTGCATGGGCACGATCAGGCGCGACGCGGCGGCCAGCGCGTTGACGGTCAGCAGCCCCAGCGACGGCGGACAGTCGATGAGCGTCACGTCAAAATCGTCCTGCGCCTGTTCAAGCGCGTGAGCGAGCAGGAACTCGCGCCCCGTCGCGCTGCTCATTTCCAGGTCGAAACCGACGAGATTGATGTTTGAGGCGACCAGCGAGACGTTTTTCGCGCTCGTCGAATGGAGCGCCCATTTCAGCTCCTCGCCTCCCGAGAGCACGTCGTACAGCGACTTGGAGTCGTCGAACTGAAATCCCAGCCCTGTCGACGCGTTGCCCTGCGGATCAGCGTCGACCACGAGCACCTTTTTGCGCATCGCGCCCAGCTCGGCGGCAAGGTTGACGCAGGTGGTCGTCTTGCCGACGCCGCCTTTCTGATTGATCACTGCGATGGTTATCAACGGCTTCACCTCCACCAGAGTTTTTTCTCGGCGCGCCCCGGACGGCGCGGATACTTTTCCGGACACGGCGCGGCCTTCTCCCAGACGAGCATGTACGCGGCATGTCCGTTCTGTTCGTACTCATACGTCACGGGATCTTTCAGGCCGAGCTCGCCCCAGCGCCCTTCCAGAGGCGCCAGCTCGTCGCCGACGGAGCTGCCCTTCATCGCGATCAGCTTCCCGCCCGGTGCGACCAGCGGCGAGAGGTATTCGGCGATGATGCCGGCTTCGCTGACGGCGCGCACGACAGCGCACGAAAACGACTCGCGGCTCCCGGATGCCAGGTCCTCCGAGCGGGAGCAGACCACGCGCGCGTTGTCCAGTCCCAGCTCATCGACGATAGCGCTGAGGGCGTTCGTCTTGCGCGAGAGGCTGTCGAGCAGCGTAAATTCCTGAGATGGCCGGCAGATGGCCAGCACTGCGCCCGGCAGCCCGCCGCCCGTGCCCACGTCGACGACCGCTCCCGACTCGGGCAGCAGCGGCAGCACGTTCAGACAGTCGACGATATGCTCGTTCCACAGCGTCGTCTCATCGCGGGGCCCGACAAGCCGCACGCGCTCGTTCATGGCGCACAGCAGCGCCCCGTAGCGCCGCAGACGCGCTTCCGTCTCCTGCGCAAGCGGCTGAAGCGCCGGCAGATGCAAATTTTCCACGCTCTGAGTTCACCTCCGTAAAAAACTTTTCTCCATCATACACCAAAATCGTTCTACGTGGAACTCGTTTTTGTGAAAAATCCTCAAAAAAATTTTTTTCGGCGCAGAAAAAACGCGTCCAGTTCCATGTGGAACGGACGCGAGATGATCCTTTTCCTTTAGCGGTTGAGCAGGAACAGACCGGCGAGGCAGACGGCGACGCCGGCGATCTTGGTCGGGGTGAGCTCTTCGCGGTACAGCAGCGAGCCGACGGCCAGCAGCGCGGCGGCGATGAAGATCGACCGGACGATGTAGCCGGTGTTGACGTTCCAGCCGACTTTGTACATGAAGATCGTCGCGGCTTCCAGCCCAACGATCGCGGCGCCGAGAACGACGGCGGTCCAGTTCACGCCGCGCAGTCCCCCGATAAGTCCTCCGCTTCCGCTAAGAAGGCACGCAGCCGCCGACAGAGCGGCCGCGATCAGATAGGTGATCGTCAGCGAGGCGAACACGTTCGTCCCCGGAGGCGTCGATTTCGAAGCGATGTGATAAAAAACGGCCGATATGACGGCGACAGCCATGGGCCAGTATCTCTCGAACATGAATAAACCACTCCTGCCTTGATACAGCAGCGCCGGCGTTCCATGAAGAACGTCGGCGCTGCTGTGCTGATACTCATGCGCGATTAAAATGCTCATCGCGCGGCCGCGCCCAAAACGGGCGCGGCAGTCGGCGCCTGACCGGCGCCACGCCGTCTCATGCGTTTTTCGACGCACCGCAGGCGCTATAAAACGGCTAAAAAGACGTCAGCCGTTTTAACGAAAAAACAGTATGAACGCTATTCCTCCACGCCGGCCAGCGACGCGATCGCTGCTGCCATGATGCGGGTGTGCGAGACGATGTGCTCCACGCTCCACCGCTCGTCGATCTCGTGGATGTGGCAGTTCTCGCCGACGAACTGATTGCCGAAGGCGAGCATGTTGGGCATCACCTTGGCGTAGGTCCCGCCGCCGATGCACCTGGGCTTGGAGACAAGATCGCCGGTCTCCTCGCGATACACGGTCATCAGCTTCTGCACAAGGTCGCAGTCCTCAGGCATGTACAGCGGACGCGAGGCGCGAATATCGCCCATGATCTCGACGCCGCTGTCTTTCAGCGCGGCCAGCAGACGGTCGCGCACGGGCTCCATCTGGAAGGTGACGGGATAGCGGTAATTGACGGTGAAGACGAGTTTGTCCCCCTCGGTGCGGAGGATGCCCCAGCACAGCGAGGTGAAGCCGGACGGATCGTCGTAGAGCATGACGCCGAGGTTTTCGCCGCGGGTCTGCGTGCCGATCATGCGGTCAAGCTTTTCCAGCGCCGCAGCCTGCTCAGCGCCGAGGTCAAGAAGACGCAGCACCTGCACGAGATGCGCGGCGGCATTCGATCCCCACTGCGGACGCGCGCCGTGATAAGCGATGCCTTCCATGAGCAGCGTGACGCGGTCGCCCTCGCCCTTAGTGCAGGTCAGCTTGGCGCCGCGCGGAGCCGCGAACTCGGCGACGACGCGCTCAAGACGCGCCTGCGAAGCGGCGGGGACGCGCAGCTCGGCCACAGCGCTGTCGGGAACGGCGTTGGCGGCGGCGCCGGCCTTGACGGAGAGCACTGCCGTACCCTCGGCCGCCGGAGCGAACGGCAGCGCGCAGGTGCAGTTGATGATGCCCTTTTCGCCGTTGGTGACGGGGAAGCCCGAGTCGGGCGTGAAGCCGGCGACGGGCAGTTCCTGACCGGCTTCGACGTAGCGATGGATGGCCTTGCTGCCCAGCTCCTCGTTGGTGCCGACGATGAGGCGCACGCGGCGCTTCAGCTTCACGCCCTCGTCGCGCAGGGCCTTCATCGCGTAGAGAGCGCTGATGGCCGGTCCCTTGTCGTCAGCGACGCCGCGGCCGTAGACCAGCCCGTCTTCCACCTTGCCCTGCCAGGGATCGCAGCTCCAGCCTTCGCCGGCGGGGACCACGTCGACATGAGCGAGTATGGCGATCATCTCGGGCAGCGATTCGTCGCCCAGCTCGGCGATGCCCACCTGATCCTCAAAGGCCCAGGTGCGGAAGCCCATGCGCGTGCCGATCTCGACGAACGTGTCGAGCGCCGCCTTGGGACCTTTCCCGAACGGCGCCCCAGGCTCGGCGGGGCCGTTTACGCTCGGCACGGCGACGATCTCGCGGATCGTGCTGATCAGAGCTTCGCTGTCGTTTTCGATGTGCGCAAAAATACGTTTCTTGTCCATGTTACAGTTCCTCCTTGGGGATTTTTTCTATCGTTCTTTTTTTCTTGCGGATTGACGGTCTGCGATGTGGCTTTTTCGGGGCGACGGGGCGCCTGTCGGCGGAAAGGGCTTCGCGGCGGCGCTTTTCGCGCAGCTCGAACTGTGCCGTCGAGTAGCGGTCGGCCGACGAGGGCGTCAGCGCATAGGCCGTTTTGGCGTTTTTCAGCGGCACGGGAGCGCCCAGCACGCGGCCGGTGAAATCGCGGTGCGCTTCATTCAGCCGCTTCAGATCGGCGGCCGAGATCTGAAAAGCGCCCGGCTTTTTCAGCGCCGATGTGAGCGGCAGCACGCGCGAAGTGCGCGCGCCTTGAGCCGTGCGCACCTGCACCCAGGTGGGGATCGCGTCGGCGGAGACGATGCGCGTCACATCGCCCGACTTGACCAGCGTCAGACGGGCGATCACGCCCATGTCGCGCGGCGCGGGCCGCTGGTTGGAGATGAAGTTGCCCATCGACCACGCTACGAGCGCTGGCGGTGCGTCGCCCGAAGCCGGTATCCGCAGCTCCAGCGGCTGGACGACATGTGGATGCGAAGCGATCACGGCGTTCGCACCCCATTTCAGCAGCTTTTCGACAAAGCTGACCACGTATTTTGGCGGCGTCAGCGCGTATTCGATGCCGATGTGCGGCATCGCGACGATGAAATCGGGACTGAGCGCGCGGGCGCGGGCCATGTCCTCGCTGGCAGCTTCCAGCCGGGCCACCGACCACTGTTTGTCCTCCGGCACGTGGATGCCGTTGGTGCCGTAGGTCCAGGCCAGCAGCGCGATCTTCACGCCGTTCACCTCGCGCACGAGCACCGTCGCGCGGTCATCAGAAGCCGCATAGGTGCCGCAGGTGTCAAAACCTTTGGCCTGCAGCTGCTCCGCCGTGCGCTTCAGCCCGGCGAAGCGGCGGTCCATGCAGTGATTGTTCGCAGTCGTGAGCACGTCGAAGCCGGCGTTTTTGAGAGCGTCGGCGAATTCGTCAGGCGTGCTGAAGCACGGATAGCCCGTGTAGCCGCCCTTTCCCCCGCCGAGCGTCGTCTCGAAGTTGCCGACGGCCAGGTCGGCGGCAGTGATGATCGGCCTGACGGCGGAAAACGACGGCGCAAAGTCGTAGCCCTTTTTGCGCCGGGCCACAGCCAGCTGCGGCGAATGCGCCATCAAGTCGCCCGTGAACAGCAGCGTCGCGCGCCCGGGCTGAGCCGCGAAAGCCGGAAAAGCGCACAGCGCAAGCAGCGCCAGTGCGGCAAGCAGTTTTTTCATGAAACACTTCCCCTCAGGGGGACGATCCCCAGTTTTTTCAGGACATAGTGTATTTAATCAGCACTTCTTTTATTATCTCATCATCCTTCCTTTTCCGAAAGGGGAAAAACGGAACCTGAACGAGCTTTCTATATGCCCGGTGTCTATGAACATTCTCGAAAAACGAAAAACACGCTATAAAGGAGCGCGGTGGCCGGAAATCGAGTTTTACGCTATAATGAGAATAGTGCCCGAAAGCGAAAAAACTTTACTTAGATATACATAAATAATACAACAAAACCGGGTTAAAACGTTTGAAAAAGTGCATAAATCCCTTGACATTATGTATAGGTCATGTTATATTTCACGAAGAGCAGTATTAGAAGAGAAACAAATATTTTTATAAAAAGAGGAAGAGAGGGTCTGTCCATGAATTCAACTCACAACATCATGGCGCTGATTGAAACGCTGCTTGCAGACGGCGGCGAGATCGGGGTTCGCGAGCTGGGCGTGCGTACCGGCATCCCCAAGAGCACGGTGCAGCGCTTCCTGTCGGCGATGGAAGGCAGCGGCTGGGTCGTGCAGGACAAGCGCACGCAGGGCTACCGCATCGGCTACAAGCTGCTCGGTCAGTCCAACGGCTGGGCGCTGCGCGTGGCGCTGATCAATCACTCGCAGGACCTGCTCAAGGACCTGTGCAAGAAGACGGGCAACGCCGCACTGCTTGGCATCCTTGACGGCTTCGGCGCGCTCACGCTGGCACAGTCCGTGCCTGAGAACGTGTCCGAGTTCGTCCTGAGGCATCCGCGCCTGTACGACCTGCACGTTTCCGCCGCCGGAAAGGTCCTGCTCGCCTATGCACCGGAGCCCCTGCAGAAATATATCTATTATTCCGACCTCAAGAGTTATGCCGGCAAGACGATCACCGGCTCCAAGGAGCTCCAGGCCGAAGTCGGCGCCATCCGCGCCCGGGGCTGGGCGACCAGCACCGACGAGCTCGTCGACGGCTGCTCCGAGATCGCCGTGCCGCTGCTCAATCCCGACGAGAGCGTCATCGCCGTGCTTTCCATCGGCGGCGAGAAGGATCAGGTCGAGCCGCATTTCGACGCCTACCGCAAGATGCTTCAGGACGCCGCAGACAAGCTGCTTGAGCGCCTGAAGAACATGTAGAAACACCCTGTTCATAAAAGAGAAAGAAAAGTATCTGATAAAAAAAATCTCTGCCACAAACTGAGCGGCAGAGATTTTTTTATATGCTGACAGCCCCTTACGAGAGGCGGTTGAGCAGGCGCACGGCCGGCTTGCGGCGCAGAAGACGGCGCACGGCCGGCGGCAGATGGCGCTTCCAGAAGACGACAGCATCCTGCAGCCAAGCCTCAGCTTCAGTTCCCGTTCCCAGGCCGAAGCCGTTTTCAACCTGCGGGTATTCGTGGAATTCCGCATCGATGCCATAGGAAGCCAGCACATCGATCCGCTTTTTCATCGTCAGGCTGAGCGCCCTGTCGCTGCCGCCCGTGCAGGCAAACGTCGGCGGCTCCCGGCGCGTATGGTTGGAGTGAGACGAGTACTGCATGACCAGTGCGCACGGGCGCGGCAGATCGTCCCCGCCGAACGCGCGCGGACCGTAGCTGGCCAGGTAGGCAGCCGCGTCGGCACCGGCCGAGCTGCCCCAGAGCGCATAGCCTTCCGCGGCCACGCCGAACTCTTCGGCGTGCGAGAAGATGAACGAGATCGCCGCGGCAAGATCCTCGCAGATCTCTGCCAGCCCTCCGGGCCGATACTGGAGCGTGAAGGCATTGTAGCCGGGACGGATCAGCTCGACCGCGCAGGGAAGCCCCTCGTGCAGCGTCGCGACGTATTCGCCGCAGCCGGGCGTGATGAGCGCGAACGGAGCGCCGCGCACGCCGCGGAAAAAGAACAGCCCCGTGTGGGCCTTCGACGATGTGCGCCGCTTCTCCTTCTCGGAATAGATGTCATAAAAATATTGCACACCGTGTTTGCTGAGCCGAAGCATAAAGTTGAGCACGCGGAGCGTCTCGCTGACGCAGATGTTCCGATGGCGCGGGAACAGCGCCTCCATGTGGTCGAGAGCGAGACGCCGCTCCTCCCTGTGAAGCGGCGCCGGAAAGAGGAGCGGACCGAAGCCCTTGAAGGCTTCGCAACCGACGACCTCACCGACGAGTGTGCTGGCATTCATGGCGTTCAGTCTCCTTTCCTGCATGATGAGAGCGAGGACTCGGCCCCGCCGGGTGCCAGAACGAAATTTACTTATATTCGAAACTTAGTTTATTCTACCACGAAATTACGCTTTGCGCTATAAGAATTTTTGCCATTTTTCGAGGAATTTAAAAAAACAGAAAATCTCAGCCACCTTGTGCGGTGAACTGAGATTTTATTAAAGTTGAAAGGAATATTTGAAATAATTGTTTTCATGAACATTACTGTTTTTGACGACAGATGTTTTTGTTGCTAATTGAACAGAATTAACAAAATAGTGCCTGTCCGCGGCAAAAAATCGGTCATTTATCAAAATCGGCGCGGATCGCCGCGGCCGTCTCGTCGTCCGTCAGCACCGTGAGCATGCTTTTGGCGAGGATCTTCGCCCCCAGGACGATGCGCGGGTGCACCGAAGGCGACGTGGCTGCCGCCAGGAATTCGCGCGTGTGTCCGGCCACGTACTGCCCGCCGGAGATATCCAGCTTGGGCTGGAGCGCAGGGCACTTCCACGACACGTTGCCCACGTCGGTCGATCCCGACGGCGGAAAAACGGGGACCGTCGGCTCGCCGAACGAGTCGAACACCGCCTGCACCATGCGCTCGGCGGCAGGATTCACTTTCATCGAGTCGAACGGCTCCTCGAACAGCTTCCAGCTCACCTTCGTGCCCGTGCACAGCGCCGCGCCGCGCGCACAGTCAAGCGCCTTGGCGATCAGGTCCTCCTCCATGTCCTGCTCCGGCGCGCGCAGATGGAAGCGCGCTACTGCCCGCTCGGGCACGATGTTGGGCGCATAGCCGCCCTCTGTGACGATCCCCATGATCCGCACCTCGGGGCGCAGATGCTGACGCCACATGTCGAGCGAATCAAAGAGGATGCGCACCGCGTTCAGCGCGTTCACGCCCTTCCATGGCGCGGAAGCCGCGTGAGCGCTTTTGCCCTCGAACGTGAACTCATAGCCCCGGCAGGCCAGCGCCCGGTAGGGAACGCCGCTGGTCCCGCCCGAACAGTGGATCATCATCGCGAAATCCAGCCCGTCGAACGCGCCCCGCTCGGCCATGACCACCTTGCCGCCATACGTCTCCTCTGCCGGCGTGCCGAACACCTCCACCGTTCCCGGCAGCTCGTCGCCCAGCGCCGCCAGCCCCGCTGCCGCCAGCAGCGTCATTGCGCCGTGCGCGTTGTGCCCGCAGCCGTGACCGAGCCCCGCCAGCGCGTCATACTCCGCCAGCAGGCCGACGCGGCGGCCGCCTTTTCCGATCGATGCGTGATACGCCGTGTCGATGCCGAACGCGGGCGCCGTCGCAGCACAGCCGTGCGCGCGCAGAAACTCCGTGTGCTTTTTCACAGCCTCGAATTCCTCGCCGCCCACCTCCGGATGCGCGCCCAGCCAGTCGCTCACCGCGCACGCCTCAGGAGCGGCGGCCTCGATCGCCGCTTCAACTATTTTCCACAGATCTTCGCTGAACATCGTCAATCCTCCCATAAAAGATTCATCATTTATTGAGCATTATATCCTAAAAAGCGCCCCGCCGGGAAAAAATCCGGCGGGGCGCTTTTGTGTCTGTGCGCTGTCGGTGAATCTGTTCCGCGTGGAACTGATGATTTTTCCATGCGGGACACAGCCGCGGAAAAGGCGGCTGCGCGGTTATTTCCGCGCGTTGCTATTTTTTCTTGCTGTCGTCGGCAGCTGTTTCGGCGCCGATGTCCAGCTCGATGACGCCTTCTTCGATGTTCACGCCGCTGTCGCTGACGTCGGCGGCGGGGGCGTCTTCGGCTTCTTCGGGCTTGGCGAGGATGCCGAGGCCTTGGGCAGCTTCGTCGAGGACGGCCTGACGGATCTCGGCCAGCACGTCGGGATTCTTGTCGAGGAACTCGGCCAGGCGGTCCTTGCCCTGGGCGATGGTCTCGCCCTTGTAGGTCAGCCACGAGCCTTTGCGCTTGACGACGTTGGCGTCGATGGCCATGTCGACGATCGACATGGTGAGCGGGATGCCCTTGCCGTAGATGAGCGAGCAGTGCGCGTTGCGGAAGGGCGGCGCCTGCTTGTTCTTGACGACTTTGACGTACAGCTCGTGTCCGATCACATCGTCGCCCTTGGTGATCTGCTTGCCGCGGCGCACTTCGACGCGGACGGAGGTGTAGAACTTGAGGGCGCGGCCGCCGGTGGTGGTCTCCGTGGGGCCCTTGGAATAGCCGGTGGGGATGGTGGCGCGCAGCTGGTTAATGAAGACGACGACGCAGTTGCTGCGGGCGATTGAGGCGGTGAGGCGGCGCAGTCCGTACGACATCAATCTGGCCTGAAGGCCGACCTGGCTCTCGCCGATGGTGCCGTCGATCTCGGCCTGCGGCGTGAGCGCGGCGACGGAATCGACGACGACGATATCGACGGCGCTGCTGCGCACGAGGGTCTCGAGGATATACAGGGCCTGTTCGCCGCTGTCGGGCTGCGACAGATAGAGTTTTTCGACCTGGACGCCGAGGGTGGCGGCCAGACGGGGATCGAGCGCGTGCTCGGCGTCGATGAAGGCGGCGACGCCGCCGGCTTTCTGAGCTTCGGCGATGGCGTGCAGGGCCAGGGTGGTCTTTCCGCTGCCTTCCGGTCCGAACACTTCGATGATGCGTCCGCGCGGGAAGCCGCCGATGCCCAGCGCCACGTCCACGGGCAGGATGCCGGTGGGGATCACATCGACTTTCGCGTTGTTCCTCTCGCCCAGGAGCATGATCGAACCGTCGCCGAACTTGGAGCGGATGTCGTCGAGCGCCTGTTCGAGGATGTCTTCGCGGGTCAGCTTTTTGCCTTTCTTTGCTTCAGCCAAAACAAACTCCTCCTCTTTAAAAAGTGTCGTATTTAGGAAGCGATGATTAAATCCCGCTGTGCGGTATTTAACCAGCGTTTCCCCTATGATCGTTCGTAAACGGCCAGCGGCGTGTAGTTCGGCCCCGCGGGCGTGAGCGTGCTGCGCATGAACACAGCGCGCTTAGGCGTCCAGCTGGAGCCGGAAAGCGTCCACGGCGGCAGGCGGTCGAGCCGTGCCGAGCGGGGATCGGAAAAACGCGCCAGCGTCAGATGCGGCGAAAAGCGCTTGTCGTCCGGCTCCAGTCCTTCGGCCTGACAGGCGTCTTCGATCAGCGAATTGAGCGCGCGCAGCTGCTGCACGCCGCCGCCCAGCCCGGCCCAGAGCACGCGCGGCGGCCGGCCGAAGGTGCCGGTGCTTTCCAGCGTCAGCGCGGGCATGGCGGCCAGCGCCTCGCAAAGGGGCGAAGCCAGGCGCTTGTGGAGCGCCTTTGCCGTCTGTTCGCTGATCTCGCCGCAGAAGCGCAGGGTGACGTGCAGATTGCGTCTGGTCACCCACCGTGCTCCGGGCAGCCTGTCGTTTGCTTCGCGAAGCCACAGCGCCGTTTCGCGAAGCAGCGCGTCGGGCAGCGGCAGGCAGAAGAAGGCGCGGACGGTCTTCATCAGCGGTGTCCTGCGACGGCTTCAAGCAGGAGCTCGAGCGCGTGGACGACGGTCTGCGCTCTCATCTCGCCGCGGTCGCCGTCGAAGCGGCGCATCTCGGTGCGCGTCCAGTCCTTTGCGCTCAAGCCGAACCAGACGGTGCCGACGGGCTTTTCGGGCGATCCGCCGTCCGGGCCGGCGATGCCGGTCACAGAGACGGCCAGATCGGTGCCGATCACGCGGCGTGCGCCTTCGGCCATGGCTGCTGCGCACTCGGAGCTGACGGCTCCGACGGTCGACAGCACTTCGGCCGGGACGCCAAGCACGTTCTGCTTGACGGAGTTGTCGTAGCTGACGATGCCGCCGTAGAAAAAGGCGCTGCTGCCGGGCACGGCGGTGACGGCTCCGGCGATCAGACCGCCCGTGCACGATTCGGCCGTGGCGGCGGTGATGCCGGCGGCGCAGGCGCGGGCTTTCAGCTTTGCTGACAGTTCGGCGATCTGCTCTTCATACGGCATCAGAACGGCCACCAGCCTTCGACAAAGATCTTGCGCAGGGCGAAGAGCAGCAGGCCGGCCATGAAGCCGCCGACGATGTCGTCGAGCATGATGCCCAGCCCGCCGGGGGCCTTTTCACAGGCGCTGATCGGCCACGGCTTGAGGATGTCGAAGAAGCGGAAGAGGATGAAGCAGGCGATGAAATAGCGGGCTGATGAATCGTGATAGCCTGTTCCGGCGATGTGGCCGACCGTGGCGATGAGCTGGCCGACGACTTCGTCGATGATGACTTCGCCGGGATCGGTGCGGCAGACGGCCTTCTCGTACACGCCCGCGGCCCACACGCCGACGAACGTGAGCACGACGATCGCCGCCAGACGAGCGCCGAAGGGCAGAAAGATCGCCGCGACGGCGGCCACGAAGCTGCCGGCCGTGCCCGGTGCGACTTTGACGGCCTTGCCCAGGCCGAACACGGTGGCGATCATGCCGGCGGGGGTGAAAACAGGATTTTTACTCATGGATCATCTCTCCTGACAAATCATATTCGGACGATCCGGTGATCTTCACGCGGATCATGTCGCCGGGTTCGGCGCTCTCCGCGCCCGCTACGGTGACTTCGCCGTCGATCTCCGGCGCGTCGCGGAAGCTGCGGCCGATGCGCTCGCCCGTCTCTTCGTCGACGGCGTCGATCAGCACGTCGAGCGTGCGGCCGACGAAGCGCGCCTGGCGGGCGACGGACACTTCCTGCTGGAGCTCCATCAGCTCGTTGTAGCGCGAGGTTTTCTCTTCCTCCGGGATCTGGTCGGGAAACGACGCGGCCGGCGTGCCGTCTTCGGGCGAGTAGGGAAACGCGCCGAGGCGGTCGAAACCGATCTCCTCGACGAAATCGAGCAGCTTGTCGAACTGCGCGCGCGTCTCGCCGGGGAAGCCGACCATCAGCGAGGTGCGGAAGGCGAAATCGGGATTGATCTCGCGTCCGGTCCTGAACAGCTCACGGATGTGCTTTTCCACGGGCGGACGGCGCATGGCGCGCAGGATGCCGTCGTCGACGTGCTGAATGGGGATGTCGAGCCACGGCAGGATCAGCGGGCTGTTCGCGACGCGCTCGAGGAACTTCGCGTCGACGAGCGAGGGGTGCAGATAGAACAGCCGCAGCCACAGCCCCTTCGGCAGCTCTTTTTCAAGTTCGTCGAGCAGCATGGGCAGCGACGGGCGGCCGAACAGGTCCTGCCCGTAGATGCTCAGTTCCTGGCCGACGAGGCAGAGCTCTCTGGCGCCTTCGGCGACGAGCGCGTGAGCCTCCTCGATGATGTCGGCGACGGAACGGCTGCGCAGACGGCCGCGGATGCCGGGGATGGCGCAGTAGGAGCACTGGCTGTTGCAGCCTTCGGAAATTTTCAGATAGCGCGTCCAGGGCGTGCCGCTCAAGTCCGCGCGCAGACAGCCGCGCGGCTCGGGGCCGTCGTGTCCCATCTCGCGCAGGAGCGCGCCCCAGTCTTCCGAGCGGGCCCAGTAATCGACGGTGGGAAACTCGGCTTTCAGCTCGTCGCCGTAGCGGTTGAGCATGCAGCCGACGACGGCGATCTTTTTGATGACGCCGCTTTGTTTCAGGCCTTCCAGTTCAAGGATCACCTGGATGCCTTCCTCGACAGCGGCCTGGAGAAAGCCGCAGGTGTTGACGACGACGATCTCGGCTTCGTCGGGAGCTGCGACGAGGTGAAAGCCGGCGGCTGCCAGAACGCCGCCGAGGCGTTCGCTGTCGGCGGCGTTCTTGGGACAGCCGAGGCTGATGATCGCAAGGTCCTTCACGAAACTACTTCCGCAGCCGCTTCGCAGCGCCGTCCGGCTGATATTCGTAGCGCTGGCGGCCCTTGCCGGGCGAGGCGAAGTTCGTTCCGTCGGTGGAGACGGTCACGTTCTGGCCAAAGCCGAAGACCACGTCGAGCGGCTCGTCAAGGTCAAACGTCTGTTCCCAGCCCTCGGAAACGGTCGTCTCGAGCACGGTCCTGCGGCCGCTTCTGACGCGAAGCCAGCACTTGCCCGAGGCGCGGACGGTCAGCGCCGGCTTGGCGGGGGCGGCGGGCTCGACGGTCTTTTCGGGCTCGTCGCTTTTGGGCGCGTCGTTTACAGCGGCAGCGGCCTGCTGCTGCTGCGCCTCGCGGGCACGCTGAGCGCGCTCGCGCATGATCGCTTCTTCTTCAGCCTTTTTCTTCTCAGCCTGCTGCGCCTGCTCCGCTTCGCGATTCTTTACGGCTGTCTCGGCCTGCTCGGCCTGGATGCGGGTGATCTCGGCGCGGATGCGGTCCCAGTTGAACGCCAGCGCGGCCACGGCCGCGGCGACGAGCAGCAGCAGGACGATGATGCAGTTGCGGCGCGTGGAGCTCTGGCGGAAGCCCCGCGTCGGCGCGGCCAGATTCGACCCAGCGCGCATCGACGACGGCGGCAGTGTGGAGACGCGGGAGCCGGCGCCGAGAGGATAGACGGGCGCTTTTTCCGCGGCTGCGAGCGGCTCGAAATTGTCGATCGTCAGCTGGGAACGGTATTCTTCCCACAGTTCGGGGACTTCCAGCAGCTCGGTGCAGGTGCGCACGAAGCCGCGGGCGTAGACGAGCGCCTTGAATTTTTCAAAGCGGCCCGCCTCGATGTCTTCGAGAAAGTTCCTGCGGATGCAGGTCGCGGCTGCGAGATCTTCGAGCGACATGTTCCGGCTCTCGCGCGCTTCGCGAAGCGCCGCACCGAGTTCAGGCAGTGTGCGGAGCTCGGCCTTTTTGCCGGCGCCTGCCTGAGAATTTGCTTCGTTCATCGTTGTTCCTCCTTGAAATTAGCGGCTACGCCTGCGCGGCCAATTCCCGCGCCTGAGCCACGGCCGCGGCGGGATCGGGCGCGGCAAACACGGCGCTGCCCATGACCGCGACATCGACGCCGCTTCTGCGGGCCTGCGCGATCGTGGCGGCGCTGATGCCGCCGTCCATCTCGATCAGGAAGCTGAGTTTGCGCGCCTCGCGCAGCCGGCAGAGCTGCACGGCCTTCTGCGTGACTTCGGGGATGAAGCTCTGACCGCCGAAGCCGGGATCGACCGACATCAGCAGAACGAGATCGACGAGCGGCAGCACAGGCTCGATCAGCTCGACGGGAGTGGCAGGATTAAGCACGACGCCGGGCTTTACGCCTCCTTCGCGGATCTTCGTCAGGGCGCGGTGCAGATGGCGGCAGGCCTCTTCGTGAACGGTCAGATAGGTCGGCTTCGCGGCCAGGAACATGTCGAGAAAATCCTCGCCGGGCTCGACCATCAGATGCACGTCAAGCACGGCCTCGGGATAGCGCTTTTTCAGGGCCTTTACGAGCGCGGGGCCGTAGGAGAGGTTGGGCACGAAATGCCCGTCCATCACGTCGACGTGGAGCCAGTCAAAATCGCCGTGCAGCGCGTCGATCGCAGCTCCCATGGCGAGCGGATCAGCGGAAAGCAGCGAAGGCGCGATCAGCATCGGTGTTACTTGTAACGATCCTGCCATACGAAATTCCCTCCCAGATAGATGGTGACGATGGCTTCGCCCACGTAAGGGGCGGTGATCCTGATGTTCTCTCCCGCGTTGACCTTGCGGTTGAGCAGCCGGCGCTCGCCGTTCTTGTCGATCATCTCGATGACGAGCGTCTGATTCTTGACAGGCGGCGCCTGATAGCGGATGTTGGCGACTTTCTTGCGCGCGGGCGCCTCGGCCTTTTTCGTCTCGGGCGGCGTCTTTTCGCCCGCAGCGGCCGGTGTCTTCTTGTCCTTTTCGCTGGCGACGACGCCCTTTTCAGGATCGGTGCCGGGCTCCACGATGGTGACGCGCGCGCCGCCGGGGCTCTTTTCGCCGGGGTCGTTATCGCGCTTGGGCGCGAGGCGTTTATCCCACGAGGCCACGCGCAGGATCAGGGCCGATCCGCGGGCGACCTGTCTGCCGGCGCTTGGACTCATGGAGATGACCATGCCGCGCGGCGAGGAGTTGTCGTAGATGTATTCGATGCGCGGACGCAGCGAACTTTCGCGCGCCAGCTGCTCGGCGGTCTTTTCATCTCGCTCGATCAGGTCGGGCACGACGACAGTGCCGGAAGCGGCGGAAGGACCGAGGCTGACGAGCAGCCCGATCTCGCGGGACAGCGAGACCGACGCGGGCGAAGCGGGATTCTGAGCGATGACGACGCCGGCGGGACGCTCGTGGTTGATCTTCTGGATCTCGCCGACGATGAAGCCGGCATCCTGGATCTTCTGCGCGGCCTGTTTCTGCGTCAACCCCCGCACGTCGGGCAGGACCTGCTTCTCGGAGCCGCGGCTGACTTTGAGGATGGCGGTCTTGTCAGCGCGGAGCTTGACGCCGGTCTCGGGCCACTGGCCGATGACCGTGCCGCGCGGCAGGGCCGAATCTTCCTCTTCGATGCGGGCTTTGATGCCCATGCGCTCCAGCGTCTGCACCGCCTCGATGACGGAGCTGCCTTTCAGCAGCGGGATGGACCGAGACGGATTGGAGAAGAAGACTTTGTAGCTGATGTACCCCGCCGAGCCGATGATGCACAGCAGCACCACGGCCAGCAGGATGCGGAAGGATCTGTTCATGAAAAATTGCCTCCGTTAATTGGGTTCTTTGTGCAGCACGGCCAGATAAAAGCCGTCGGTCCACGGATCGGCCGGCAGGATGGCGCCGCCGCAGGCGCGGGGTGTCATCGCATCCGCTTCGGCGGCGGGCTGCTCGCGCATTTCGGGATGACGGCCGAGGACGACGCGGACGACGCGCTCGTTCTCGCAGGCCAGAAGGCTGCACGTGGAATAGACGACTTTGCCGCCTGCTTTCACAAGCGAGCAGGCACGCTCAAGGAGCCGTTCCTGAAGCGTGCAGAGTTCGTCGAGCGCCTCGGGCGAAAGGCGCCATTTTCCCTCGGGATGGCGCCGCCAGGTGCCGCTGCCGGAGCAGGGCGCGTCGACGAGGATAGCGTCGGGAACACGCAGGGGCGCAAGCTCCAGCGCGTCCCCGCTTTTGTAATGCACTCGGCTGCTGACGCGCAGACGCTCCATCTCGCGCTCTCCGGCCATCGTGCGGCCTTGGGAGAGGTCCCAGGCTTCGATCTCGATATCGGACCGCAGCTGGGCGATCTGGCCGGTCTTGACGCCGCGGCCGGCGCACATGTCGAGCAGAAATTGTCCGTCGAAATCGGCCGCTTCGTTGCCGGCGGTGATCGACGACTCGCTCTGCGGCGCGAACCAGCCTTCGGCGTAGCCGGGCAGGAGATTCGGCAACGGCGTGCCGTTCACGCGCAGCCCTTCGGGCAGCGGCGAATCAGACACGGTGCAGCCGGCCTGTTCGATCTGTGCGGGAAGATCGCGCGGCGCGTCGGGCGACAGACGCAGCGACAGCGACGGAGCTCCGGCGTTCATCTCAACGAGTTCAGCGGCGGCCTGCTCGCCATACGAATCGCACCACTCGCGGGCGATCCATTCGGGCACGCCGCAGAGCAGACAGCGTGATCCCAGCCCCGGATCTTTTTGCAGACGCTCCAGTTCGGCGGGGCCTTCTTCGAGGACGCGCCGCAGCACGGCATTGACGACGCGGGCGCCGCGCGGATCGCGGACTTTGGTCCAGTCGATCAGCGACGAGATGAGCACGGCGGGGGCGAAGTTCTTCAGCTCAAGCAGTCCGGCAGTTCCGCAAAGGACTGCCGTCTGCGCCGCGCGCGTGAACTTCGACGGCTTGGGCAGCATGAAGCGCTCGCGCAGATGCTGCCAGAGCGAAAGGCGGCGGGCTGCCGCGTAGCACAGTGACGCTGCCAGCGTGCGGTCGGCTGCGGAAACGCGGTCGCCAAGGGCGCGCAGCTCTTCGCTGATGAGCGCGCCGTTCTCGACGCGGGCCCAGATGTGCAGCGCCGCCTCCACCCCGCGCAGACGGCGGGGCGCGCCATGAGTATGTTCAGTCTTCAACGATCTCAGCCTCGATCACGTCCTGCGCCGAAGTGGAAACTTCAACGCCGCTTTCAGCCGTATTCAGACGTCCGCCCCACGCGGAAACGGTGCGCGTGCAGGCCCGCACGCTGTGGACGGAGCAGTTTTTCGCGCCGCGGGAGCTGAGCGTCAGCTTTTGCAGCCACGGCGACAGGTAGGGCGCAGCGAAATATCCGGCGGCAACGGCGAAGACGATGCCGAGGGGCCCCAGTGCCAGCAGCGGCACCACAAGCGCGGCCGCCGCGAGCACAACGGCGAGCGCGCGAAAGACCGGACAGGCGGGGTAAACTTTCAGGTCGTCCTCACCGCTTTTGAGACGGGCAAGCGCCTGCTCGGCCGCCTCGTAAACGGCGTTTTCGTCGCTGACGCCGCTGAGGAAGAAGCTGTTTTCGCCGCTCCAGCAGATCGGAGCGACGCCGTACCGCTCGATGAGGACGCGGGCGGCCGCGTGAGCGAGGACGAAGTTAGCGCGCACGCGCGCGTTTTTGAGCAGCGCCCACAGCTGTCCAGGAGCGCGGGCAAAGGCGCCGCCTCCGGCAAGGCCGAGCAGGAGCGGCAGCGCCGCAAAGATCAGCAGCGGCAGGAACAGGAGCCCCGCGCCCGGCAGCAGGAACAGCAGAACGATCAGCCATAAGGGGTTGAATCTCATGAGAAACCTCAACTTGGTCGGAAATTCAAAAAACGGGCGGCCGCCCATACGTTCGAGAGACCACCCGGGTTTACATACAGAAAAGCTAGTCGCGGCTGCGCGAATTGCGGAGAAGCAGCAGACGCACCAGCTGCAGGACACTCTGGACCAGCGCCGCTACATAGGTCATAGCCGCAGCGCCGAGCACCTTGCGCGCGCCAGTCACCTCTTCCCCGTCCATCATGCCGTTGCTGGAAAGCACCTTAAGAGCGCGGCGCGAAGCGTCGAGTTCGACGGGCAGCGTGACCAGATGGAAGAGGACGACGCCGACGAAGAGCAGGATGCCGATGTTCATCAGCCGGGAGTTGCCGGCGATGAGGCCCATCAGGAACAGGGGCCAGCTTGCCATGTTGGTGAGGTTGACGACCGGCACGATCGAATTGCGCAGTGCCAGAGGCTTGTAGCCGGTAGCGTGCTGCACGGCGTGCCCCACTTCGTGAGCGGCGACGCCGATGGCCGCGATCGAGGTGCTGTCATACACCGGCTCCGAAAGCGACAGGCTGCGGCTTTGAGGATCGTAATGATCGGTCAGCTGGCCGGCGATCGGCTTGATGGGCATGCTGCCCAGACCGTAGCTCGTGAGGATGGCGCGAGCCGCTTCGCGGCCGGTGATCCCCCTGCGCGAACTGACGCGGGAATACTGCTCAAACGTGCTTTTTACCTTGTTCTGCGCCCACACGGCAAGCAGGATCGCGGGAAGCAGAACGATCATCGTCCAGTCCATCATCGGATAAAACATGTTCAGTCACTCCTTTGGCGAGTTTTGCGGGTTGAGGTGTTCGCTTCGCTAATTGAACCACGAAAGCGTCCGTAGGTCAATATTGGTGAAAACTACAGTCCGGCGTTATTTTTTGTAGAATTTTGCGATCGTCTCGGCGACCCAGACCTGCTCATCCATCGTCAGGCCGGGGAAGACGGGCAGCGCCAGGCACTCGCCGGCGAGTTTTTCACTCTCCGGGAAGTCACCGGGCTTGCCGCCCAGAAACGCGAAGCACTTTTGCAGATGCAGCGGCAGCGGATAATAGATGCGCGAGGTGATGCCCTCGCTGGCAAGGAACGCCATCAGCTCGTCGCGCTTTTGCGCGCGGATGACGTACTGGTGATACGTGTGCCAGTTGCCGGGCGTCTCCTCCGGGATCTGCACAAATTCGCCCAGCTCCTGCTCGGCAAAGAGCATCTTGTAGCGGTCGGCCACGCGGCGGCGGTCTTCGATGCACTCGTCGAGGTGGCGCAGATGCACGCGCAGGATGGCTGCCTGGATGGCGTCGAGGCGGCTGTTCAGTCCCACTTCGTCGTGATAGTACGTCGTTCCCGCGCCGTGCACGCGAAGGCGTGAAAGCCGCTCAGCCTTGGCGTCGTCGTTCGTCGTCACCATGCCCCCGTCGCCGTAGGCGCCGAGGTTCTTGGTGGGGAAGAACGAGATCGCGCCCAGGCCGCCCCAGCCGCCGCAGCGCACGATACGGTCTCCGTCGCGTCTCCACGTGCCGAACGCCTGAGCGCAGTCCTCGACGATGTGGATGCCGCGTTCCTTCATGACCGGGACGATCTTTTCCATCTCGACCATCTGACCGAACAGATGCACGGGCATGAAGACTTTCGTCTTTGGCCCGACCTTTTCGAGGACTTTTTCGGGGTCGAGGTTGTAGCTCTTCGGATCGATGTCGGCAAACACCGGCGTCGCACCGACACGTGTGATCGCGCTCACCGAGGCGAAGAACGTGAACGGCGTTGTGATCACTTCGTCGCCGGGGCCGACGTCGAGCGCCATCAGGTCGAGCAGCAGCGCGTCGGAGCCGGAAGCGCAACCGACGGCGTGCTTCACTTCAAGATAGCGGGCCGCCTCAGTTTCAAAAGCCTTCACCTCGGGACCGAGCACAAAATACTGGCTCTCGACGACGCCGCGGATCGCCTCGGCGATCTCGTCCTTGATCTGCGCGTAATGACGTTTCAGATCGAGCGTCGGCAGAGTTCTTTTTTCTGACATCAGGGACATCTCCTTATTTGTTCAGCTGTATACAACCAGTGTTCGCCTCACGGCGCAAATTATCACTATAATAATTATCCCGCGCTGAAAAGCAAATCATGCACTATTCGCTTATTGTATCACGTTCGCGTGCATCACGACACAAAAAGGCAAAAAACTGCTACAATATCAGCGCACAAATTTTATCTGCGAAGGAGAATGAGCATGAGACCGATCGTCACGCTGCTCTGCATCGCCACCATCGTCGCCTATGGATACGCCGTCGCGGGAATGGGCGGCTATCTGCTGGGACACGGAAATCTGACCTACATCATCGCCGGCCTGCTGGGCGGCACCGGCTGCGGCATCCTGGCCCTGTACTTGTTCAAGAAACATCCGGAAGCGTTCTACAAGGACATCGGCGCGGAATAGCGCGTGCTTGAAATTTTATCGTAAACGAAAAAGCTCCGTCCTGCCATGCGTTCGATGGCGGGACGGAGCTTTTTTATGCGGCGAATTTATGTTCGAAAAATCTAAAATCCCAGTCCCGTCAGCCACTTGTCGACGGCCTTTTTCGCGGCGGGACGGTCGTTCTGGGCGGTGGCGCCGCGCAGGGCGAGAGCCGTGCGGAAATTGGCGCCGGGCAGCGTTTGTTTGAGTGTGCGCTCACTGCGGCCCATGCCGCTGCCCTCGTGCGTGGCAAACGGGATCACCGTTTTGCCCTTGAAATCGTGCGCTTCAAGCCAGGTCAGCACAGCCATCGGCGGCTCGCCCCACCAGATCGGGTAGCCCAGAAACACGGTGTCATATTCGCTCACGTCCTTGTCCTCGGCCAGCTTGGGGCGGACGTTGGCGTTCAGCTCCTTCTTGGCGATCTCGGTCGTGACGGTGTAGCCCTCAGGATAGGGCTTGGCCGGACGGATCTCGAACAGGTCGGCGCCTGTCGCCTGCGCGATCATCTTGGCGACGATCATCGTGTTGCCCTCGGCGATCGTGCCGACGGTGTACTGCTCGCCGGTCTTCGAGAACACGGCAACGAGAGTCTTTCCCTTTGGCGCGGCAAACGCGCACGATGCGGCCAGGACGCTCAGAACGAGCGCGGTGAAAAGTCTTTTCATAATAACGTTCACTCCTCTGTGAAAAAAAACGGATTCAGACCTTGAAGGCCGCAGTTATTGTACCATTGAAGTGCGCTCCAGGTGCAAGGAGCAGATCACAGCTGCTTGACGACGCGGGCGGGATTGCCCACGGCGACACAGTTATCGGGCACGTCTTTGGTGACGACCGATCCCGTGCCGACGATGGCGTTCTCGCCGATGGTGACGCCGGGCAGGATGCAGACGCGAGCGCCGATCCAGGCGTTCTTTTTGATGCGAACTTCTTTGGTCTTGATGACGCGGATGTTCTCCGGCTCGTGGTTGACCGTCAGCAGGGCGACCTCGGGACCCAGCATGACGCCGTCTTCGATCGTGATCGTGCCGATGGACATGACGGTCAGTCCGTGATTGGCAAAGACGTTTTCGCCGAGCCGCAGCCGGCAGCCGACATCGACCTGAAACGGCGGCGTCAAAAACGTGTTGTGCGGCAGACCGCCCAGCAGATCTCCCTCAAGGCGTGCGATCGTCTCGCGGTCATCCGGATCGGTGCCGTTGATCTGCCAGCACAGATGCCGGCAGCGGGCCATCTCGCTGTGCGCTTCCTTCACGTACTGCGGGTCGCGGATGTCGTATGGCTGACCGTTTTTCAGATCTTCAAAAATACTCATAGCAGATCCTCCTTTCCTTGTCTGATTTTTACCCCAGCAGCGGCCTGCTCTCCGTCATGAGAAAATACTGGTCGCGTTCGGCAATACGCCATACGCCGTCTTGCTTCACCAGTTGGTCGACGTAGCGGATATAATTATCGACGATCACATCTTTGCCGTTCTGCGTTGTCAGCAGCGCGGCGCGGCAATAGTGAACATTCTCCGCCTTGTCGCCGTCCACGGTGATGACCTGCTGACCGTTCATGTGATGAGAGGCTTTGACGCCTGCGGTAAAGGCGCTGAACTGCTTTACCATTTCCGCCGAGCCGTGAATATCCATGGCGAGTTTTCCGTTCATGTGCACCATGATATGGGCGTCCTTCGTGAAATATTTTTCCTGCGCCGTCACGTCGCATTCCAAATTGGAAAAGCCGTCGATCACCTCGCGGATCGCTTCTTTCGCTTCTAAAATCTCCAGTGACATGTTCTTTTTCTCCTCTCTTATTGGTCCAAACCCTTTTCTTTCAGCCAGTTCAACGCCAGTTTCATGATCTCCTCGTTGTTTTGCTCCTGCATGAGGAAATGGGAATTGCCCCTGATCCCGATTTTCGGCAGGTGTACCAGCGTGGCGTCGCCGCCGTGGCGGTTGATCGCCGCTGCAAACTGCTCTGCCATGGCGAACTCTGTGCCCCATTTGTCCTCGCCCACATTGTCGGAGCCGATCTTGATATAGTCGCCGTAATAGAGGACGATCGGGATTTTCGTGAGCTTGAGAAAATCATCCATGGGCACGCCCATAGCGGAAGCTGAGAGCGCCTTGAAACGAGCGTCTGTAATTTTCGGCATTTCCGTCTCCGGGAAAACGAAGGGAGTTCCGCCCGGTTCGTAAGCGATGATCGCTTTTACATTATCTGAACGAAGAGCCGTGCGCCAGCCGATCGTGCCGCCCATGGAATGAGTGACTAATATCGCGCCGTCTTTTTGCTGATCCGCCAATTTTGCAAGGACATCGGCGTTCAAATCATTGTCCAAGGGGCCTGAGCCGATCGTCCAGCTCTGCTGAAAGGCTTGATAATACTTATCGCCTTTGGGGAACTGGGCGTTGGGAACGGGATTGCCCTCCGCATCGAAGTGACCGATACGGGACAGCACATAGAGGGTCTTGTCGCCGTACATGGGGTTGCTTGCCCAAGGGGTATCGGGCGTTACCGCCTCCGTGGAGAGATTGGCCTCGCCGCTCCTCGGCTGATCCACCAGGTAAACGGAATAACCGGCGCGAAGGAACAGGGTGTTAAAGCCTTCACGTCCGTCAGGGCCGGATTCCCAGGTGCGTTTCGACTGCGCTCCGCCGTGCTGGAAGATGAGAGGCAACTTCCTGGCGCGCACGGGCTTTTGGTATTCCACGTAGGCAAAATCGCCATAAGCCCGCTGACCGTCCTCCGCTAGGAAATTCTCCTGGGAAAATTTCCCCGGACGTTCTTTATAGGCGCCGCCCACGGTGAAGGAGCCCTGTTCTTCGATGACGAGGGGCTTTTTTGCCCCCTCGTCCGCAAAAGCTGCCGTATACGATCCAATGGATAAGACGAGCCCCAAAGCCATTGACTGTAAAACTGTTTTTGCGTAACGCTGCATGGTGAATTCCTCCTAATCAAAATGCCCCGGTTTTGATATGGGGTACATAGGGAGCTTCGAGGGCTTTGATTTCCTCTTCGTCCAGCGTGATGTCCAAGGCAGAAACGGCCTCTTCGACATGATGCACGGCGGTGGTTCCCACGATCGGCGCGGTGATATAAGGCTTAGAGAGCATCCAGGCAAGGGCTTCCTGCGCCATGGTGCGGCCGTGTTCCCTGGCGACTTTTTCCAGATTGTCGACTACGACTTTGTCCACGTCGTTCGTTGAGTTCCAGACCATGGGAGAGACTTCGTCGATTTTGTTCCGCTCCGTCACCGTTCCCCATGGATGAGCGCAGCGGCCGCCGGCAAGAGGGCTCCAGGGGACCACCGCCATTTTTCTGTCCTGGCAGAGGGGCATGATTTCCCGCTCTTCCTCTCGGTAGATGAGGTTGTATTGCGGCTGAAGGGAGACGAACTTCGTCCAGTTGTGCTTTTCGGCAATGTTCTGCAAGCGTTCCAGCTGCCAGGC